>ULUV01023381.1_pt1 | contig 37954 bp, 36 predicted proteins | sample 1958921 | NCBI WGS metagenome assembly ULUV01 (sample SAMEA4835772, study PRJEB28245) | human gut metagenome | biome: gut microbiome; material: fecal sample | place: Denmark | collected 2008
GGGATAAGATAGATTTATTGGAAAAGGAAGAATTTGAAAAGCTGTTATTAAATGATAACTATATAAAAAAACGAAAAGATCCCTCAAAAAGTGAAATTCAACTATATTTAAGAGAGGTTAATTATACTTGCCCATTATGTGGGGAAGATTTGAGAAATAATAAGCAAAAAAAGAGCAATGCATTATACGAAATTGCTCATATATATCCCAATCGTCCCACTCAGGAACAGTACAAAACACTTTCAAATTTAAAACGCTTAGGTGAAAATTCAGAATCTTTTGAAAATAAAATTGCCTTATGTCTTAAATGCCACAAGACACAAGATTATCATACAAGCAAAGATGAATACTTAAAACTGGTAAATATAAAAGAAAAACTTTTAAAACGTACTGAAACTTACAATGCAACATTAAACTTAGCACTAGAAGACGATATAGCTATTGTTGTAGATAAGATATCAAAATTAAAAGAAGGAGATTTTATGCAATTAAATTACAATCCAGTTTCCTTGAACAATAAATTTTCAAATAATGAGAAACTCCTCAAAACAAAAGTTTCTATGTATGTAACTGAATATTACCCATATATATTAGATTTGTTTAAAAGTTTAGAAGGGAAAAATGGATTTCACTTAGATGTTTTAAGTGGTCAGATAAAAACTTGTTTTATAAAAATGGAATATGAAAATGACAACAAACAAGAAATTTTTAATCAGATGGTAAATTGGATAAATAACAAAACACTTGATATATCAAAAGAAGCATGTGAAGTTGTAGTTTCATTTTTTATACAGAATTGTGAGGTATTCCGTGAAATTACCGAGTAAAGCCATTTCTTATAATGAAAGTATTTTAAGCAAATTACCTCTTTTATTAGACAACATAAAAAAGGGTGATATACAACTGACAACATTATATTTACTTACAAGAAAATCTTTTGATGGGATAGAAGAATACATTGATACCCTTGATTGTTTATATACATTAAAAGTAATTCAATTTAAAGAAGAAAGTGGGGTGTTGCATTATGTTGCTTGAAGTTTATTGTGAAAAATTTTATCAGTCAAAGATAACATTTAATGAAGGACTAAGTGTAGTTTTAGGCACTAATGAAGCTCATAATTCAATTGGTAAATCTACATTCCTCTTAATAATAGACTTTGTTTTTGGGGGAAACACCTATGCTAAACAAGATAACATTATTAGAAATGTTGGTCCTCATGATATCTTCTTTTGTTTTAAATTTAATAACAATCTATATAAATTTTGTAGGCATAATACTGATACAAAAACCGTATGGAAATGTAATGATAAATATGAAAAACTTGAACAAATAGACATTGATATGTATTGTAGATGGTTAAATGAATGTTATCAATTAGAATTGCCTGAGTTAACTTTTAGAAATGCTGTAGGAAGATATATACGTGTTTATGGGAAAGATAATTATAGTGAAAAACAGCCTTTACAAAGTTTCCCTGCCGAAAAGGCACAGGAATCAATTTTAGCATTAATTAAATTATTCAATTTTTATCTTCCAATAGAAAATATAGAAGAAAAAACAAATGAAGCAAAAGAGGCTTATAAAGCATTTACAAAAGCTCAAAAGTTAAATTTTATTGCTAAAATAAATAAATCAACTTTCAATAAAAATTTAAAAGCAATTGAACAAATATCTAAGGAAATAGAAAAACTATCTTGTGGATTTTTTGACCTTGATTCAACCGTTTCAGAAAAAGCATTAGAAATTAAAAATAAATTATCCAAAATAAGACGAATAAAAGGCAAAATAAAAGCTAGATATGATACATTGACAGAAAATGCTGAATATAAGTTTTCTATAACAAATGATACATTGAATAATCTAAAAATATACTTTCCTAATGCAAACTTTGAGCATATAGATGAGGTTGAAAACTTTCATAAAAAAATTTCTATTATATTTAAATCAGAGTTAAATAATGAAAGAGCAAACCTTCAAGATGAATTAGCTGATTATGAAAAAATTATTGATGAACTAGAAAGAGAACTACAAACATTAACAAAAACTCCAAATCTTTCTAAATTGGTTTTATCAAAGCATACTGAATTGTTAAAATCCCAAGAACGCTTACAACAAGAAAATGACTCTTATACAAAAATGAATACGTTGCTAAAAACAAAAAAAGATATTGAAGAACAGCTAAAACAAATTAAAGAAAAACAACTAGCGATAATAGCAACTGAAATTAATAATAAAATGAAGGATTACAATAATTTAATATATAAAACAGAACATAAACCACCAATAATTTCCTTTACAAAAGATAACTATAACTTCTTTACTCCAGATGATACTGGTACAGGCATTGCATATAAAGGACTTGTAGTTTTTGACCTTGCTATTCTCGACCTAACAAAATTGCCACTTCTTGTACATGATTCATTAGTCTTAAAACAAATTTCTGACGGTGCCATAGAAAAAATTATTGAATTGTATTCTCTTAGTGGAAAACAGGTAATAATTGCTTTTGATAAGCAGAATTCTTATAGTCAAAAAACGTATAACTTATTAAATGACTCAGCAGTTTTAAAATTAGGTATTGATGGAAAACAGTTATTTGGAAAATCTTGGGCATAGATAAAGTATAAAACTTGGAAAGATAATTATTATGAGAGTTTTCATTAGTTATTCACATTCGGATAAAGAATTTGTTGATAAATTAGCCATGAATTTAGTAAAAAGTAATATTCCAATTTGGCTAGATATATGGGAATTGAAAGTCGGAGATTCTATTACTCAAAAAATACAAGAAGTATTATCGGAATCAGATTACTTATTAATGGTTTTTTCAAAACAATCTATAGAATCTGACTGGGTAAAAAGAGAGATGACAGCAGGTTTATTACGTGAAGTTGAAGAAAAAAGAGCAATAATTCTTCCTGTTTTACTTGAAGATTGTAAATTGCCATTATTTGTAAGAGATAAATTTTATGCAGATTTTCGAAGCGATTTTTCATTTGGGTTTAGGCAGATAGAAGATACTCTGGCTGCTCAATTTTCACAAAATCAATTTCATCTTGATAGTGGGGACTATGAAACAGATTGGAGTATTGAATGGAAACAAGATTTAGTAAATAAAACAATAATAATTGAACTGGATACAATAAGTTACCATAAGTATAATAAATACTCTGTTTTGTTTTCATTATGCATTACAGGGAACGAAGTTGCCTTAAAACGTTATAAACTATTTCATAAAGAAAATTTAGGTTGGTTTTATAAGAATGTATTGTTATTTACTGTTGTTGAATATATAAATCTACAAGGTTCTAAAATTTTATTAGAAGATAGCTTTTCTAAATATCTTGAGGGAATATGTGCAGATAGTAAAATTGATTTTGTAATAAATTATAAAATTAGGTGTAAATGGCTTGGTACAGATATTGGAAATAATATACTATTTGATTTTGGAAATATGTTAAACAACTCTATTGAACATTTAAAAAACAACGAACCAAATATTGATGTCAAGACACAACAAAAAATTAATGAATTGCTAAAAATACCATTTTAAATGTTATTATAGTCATAAGTATATTATGCCACATTCTCAAGTAACCAAGTTCTGAACTCGTAAATTCTATGGTATTTTCTTTTTATAAGATATAATTGAATTTCAGCCGGTTTTGTTAAAGGCTGTTTTTTATTGTATTTTTACGTTTAGTTTGAGAATTTTTCTCAAAAGGCTTGATTTTATTGAATTTTGAACTTGCAAAAATCGTGAATAATAAATTCTCAAACCGGACCAAAACGGACTTTTTTTACCAGTTTGAGAATTCAAAATTCCATGCCCTGAAATCCTTATTATACAAGGAATAACATTCAGTTTGAGAAATAACAACCAGTTTGAGAATTTCGGGCAACGTTATTTTTTCATTTCTAAATTGGAAACTTCATTTTTGAACTCGGTAGTGGACTGTAAAACAACAGAATATTTGAGATATAATATAACAAATTGGAGTTTAGCAGTGACATACAAAATAAAAGATATTATAAATTATGACACGTTTACAAAGATTGAACCTATACATAAAGGATGGTCTCGTGATGAAAAATATTACGCAGAAAAAATAAATGGAGAAAAGCTCCTAATTCGTGTTTCTGATATTTCTGAATATGATGAAAAAAAACAAGAATTCAATATAATGACACGAATGTTTGATATAGGAATACATATGCCAAAGCCGATCAGTTTTGGAATATGTAACAACGGAAAAAGTGTCTGTCAGATTTTAACGTGGTGTGAAGGTAAAGAAGCAAAAGAATTACTTCCATCGTTATCCGGGCAGGAACAATATAAGTTTGGGCAAAAAGCAGGGCAGATATTAAAAGAAATGCAGCAGCTTGAAAACTGTCCTCCCTCATCAGAGTGGGCAAAAATTTATGGTGCTAAAGTTAAAAAGTATATTCAGAATTATAAATCCTGCGGTGAAATATTAACAGATGATAAAATACTCTTTTCTTTTTTAGAAAAACACTTTTCATGTTTGGAAAATCGACCTATGTGCCTTTTACATGGCGATTTTCAATCTGACAATATGGTTATTTCTCCCAATGGTGAATTATATATTATTGACTTTCAAGGCAGCGGTTTGGTTGACCCGTATTATGCACTGACAGGTACAATGGTAACAGCAGAAATCAGTACTCAATTTTCAAATGGACAGCTTTATAGCTATTTTAATGGAGCTATCCCCGCAGATTTTTGGGAACTTAATGCTTTTTATATGGCTGCGGAAAGTATAAACGCATTTTCCGTTGCAGTAACTTTAGGACAGGAAGAAATAGATTATTCAAATAAAATGACAAAAGTAATGCTTGATTGGTTTGATAATTTTAATAATCTTATTCCAAATTGGTATATAGATAAAAAAATTTAACTTGCCCAAAATTCTCAAACTGGTTGTTAAAAATTCGCAAACTAACTGTTTCTTATCTAAATTTGGGGGACAGTGACTTTTTCTTTTTTACTTTTCCCTAGCATATGTCTATAACCTAATGAAAGAGCAATACCATTTCTCCCTCCATTTCTGACCATTGCTTGTACAAAACAGGAAACATTTTCATCCCAGCGTTTTTGAATACCAAAGCCATATTCAATATATGGTTTTACTGAAAGATAAGGTAATGATATTTGCTGAACCTCAACGTCAGTTTTATCCAGCAAGTTCCAAATCATATGAACACTTGCATAAGGCTGCCAGCCATTTTTTAAATTACTTATAAACTTTATTCCTGGAGAAATATTTATTGCGTGCAATGGAGAAGAATCTATTGCAACACCAGCTGAATTTGTATAGTCAAAGGAATTTATAAAACTATATGACATCAGATAACCAGGTTGTATTATAAACTTTCCGCCGGCAAATTCCCAGTTATATCCTGTCTTTGAAGCTATACCTGTCATAAGCATTGGAAATGTTTCATTACCGTACATTGTTGAGGCATCTACAATTCCCGCTCCAATGTTTGCTGTTAATGCTGAAAAGAAATTCCCTTTATATACTGCTCCAGATAACCCAAAGGTTCCCCCATTTTGATAAAGGCTATTTCCTGCAAATGACTGATGAGAGCCGTTATAACCTGCATATACGCTAAACTGGGCTTCCTTACCATTTTTAAGTTCATATATTTCACTATCGCTACCAAAGAATGAACCATACATTATGTTAGATACTTTAGGACCGTTATTAAGATTTACATTTTCAAAAGAAGAATATGGTCTAAACCAACCTGAATTTTCTTGGTATTCAGTTGATAAATAGTTTTTATCATTAGGTGTTTTTATTATTGAAAACTTATTTGCGGCCTTTAATGCTGCCCTTTGTGCACTTGTAAGTAGCATTCTGTTATCAATATTCATAAATGCCTGATCATATGAATTTAACTGTACAAGATAACCTCCAAGTTGTGATGCTACAGGGGAAACCATAACTGATGGATTATATGAAGTATAATTATTTTGGTCTTCACGTCCAAATATAAAATACCCGCCGTCCTGTCTGTTCTCATAATTTACATGATATTTATATATTGGAGAATATGCAACTGATTGATAAGTTGTAGGTATATTATTTACATTATTTACTACTTTGTCTTTCAGGTCTTTTTCTGCGAATAAAATTTCAGTAATATTTTGACCTTCTTGAGAATCACTTATGATGTTCATACCTGAAATAAATAAATTACCTGAATGTAACCCGTAACTATTTGAGGTAATTCGATCCATCGACTTATTTGTGAGATCTACATCAACAGCCATGTTTATATCACCATCTAACATAAAACTGTTGAAATTATAGGTATGAATTTTGTTATCTATTGTATTTAAGGTTGTATTTCCTATAGAAATGTCAGCATTTTTTATATCGTTATGGAGATAAAAGACTGTTTTATCAATATTGTCGCCCTGAATATTTACTTTATATCCTTCAACTCCATTAATATTATCCTTCATTATTATCTTGCCGCTGTTCTGGAGTTTAAAAGTTAAAGTCGCGTTTGCATTATCAAGATATATTGCGTTATCATCTTTTTCACCATTTATTTCAGTATAGTTACCTGCAAATATATTTTCGGTATTATTGGCAGAAATTATTAGATCATTCTTAGAATATATTGCCCCGCCTTTGGCCGTTCCTGTACCTTCAGATTTAGCATAATTATTTAAAAAATTTCCGCTGATTTCATCTATACTACTGGTATTATAAATTGCTCCTCCCTTTGCATCTTTACCTGATGAATTTACATAATTACCGGTAAAATTCCCAGAAATATTTTCTATTTTTCCATTATTATATATCGCTCCACCATATGTATCAATTTTGCCAATTGAATAGTTTTCATTGAAATTTCCGTTAATATTTTGAATTTCAGAATTTGAAGAACTATTATGAATTGCTCCGCCAGCAGATGAATAAAAATTTGCAGTTGCAAATGAGTTTGTATGATTACCGATAAAGTCACCGGTTATATTATTTATACTGCCTCCAGAATTATAAACGGCACCACCTGTAGCAGAACCGCTTTTGTTTGCCAGGGCATAATTCCCAATAAAATCACCTATAATATTATTAATATCACCGCTATTGTATACAGCGCCGGCGTTGACAGAAGTTGAGGAAGAATAAACATAGTTCCCAATGAAATTTCCAATAATATTATTTATCGTCCCCTGATAATTATGTAATGCTCCGCCATAGGCACTAGAAGATGTAGAAGATGCGTAATTAGCAATGAAGTTTCCGGTAATAGTTTCAATTTGCCCGAAGTTGTTATATATTGCTCCTCCTAATACTTTTCCAGCAGATGTAACATAATTCCCTATAAAATTTCCATTTATATTTCCTATAATTTGTGCATTCAAAACCGCTCCACCTTCAACCTCTCCTAATTTTGAGGATGCGGAATTATTAATAAAATTACCTTGAATGCTTGTTATTTGTCCGGAATTGTAAACAGCTCCACCGGATGTTTTCGCAGAAGAAGAATCAGATACAGCTGAGTTACTAATAAAATCTCCCTTAATATTACCAAATACTCCCTTGTTATTATAAATAGCTCCACCAGAAGCTGAGCTGCTAGTTGCATTCACTGAGTTATTAACAAAATTTCCTGTAACATCGCCAAATTCTCCTTTATTAAAAATGGCAGCACCTTTTGCAGAAGTTGATGATACATTCAAATTTTTAAAATCAGCTGTCAAACCATCAGTATATTCTGTTTTTGAATTGTTATCAATATGTTGATGAGATTGAGCTGGTGTTGTATAATTTATAGTAATAACTGCATTCTCTTTAGATGTTTCAACTAATATGTGTTTCCCAGTTTCATCAGTTTCCCAGCGTAAATATTTTACGGTGTTTCCACTTCCATAATTTATTTTTTTTAGTTCCAGCCGATAGTATACAGGAATAACATCACCGGTTTCCAAATTATAAAGATAATCTGTTACAATATTATCACCTTGAGGTTTTTCTCCACCTTCTGAAATTTTTGTTAATTTATAGCCACTCTCCGGATAGTTTAGCTTTGACGATGTTGATGGGATTTTACTTTCTTCTTGATATATTTTATCCATATCCGGGTGTAAACCGTCTTGTGCATATGTATTGTTTATGCTTAGAGATAATACTGTTATTAATATTAAACATTTAATGTTATTAGAATGACTTTTCATACTTCACCATACTAGTTAAATTAATTCCATAAGGATAAAAACGATTAATATTTAATCTATAATTGAGATTTTTATATTTATTGTAAAAATATAATAGCAGGATAACAATTTTATTGCAAATATTTCTTGTATAAAAATAAAATTTAGTAATAAGTAAAGCCTCATAGGTAATACAATACTTTTTTTAAAAGATGAATATTATTTTATATCAGCTTTTATAAGAGGAGATAATATTATGAGGTTACAAATATTAATTAATGCTGTAGTGGTTATACTATCTATAATATCAATTACTCAGGCGTCACAAGCGAGTGAATTTAACGCTGATGATATATCAAGTTTCCACAGAGCAATAGCAGAGGCGGAAGCGGATCCGTCTTCCAGCCATAAAATTAATATTAATGGAGATATAGTTTTAGACTCTTCAATTAAAGAAGCTGTAAGCCTTGAACTGGCAGGAAGTAATAATGAGGCTTTTTATAATTTTGTACTAAACGGCAATACTTTTACTTATGATGGTGCTGGTAAAAGTTCTAAAATTTCGGATTTAAATATTATATCAAATGCAGCAGGCAGCGGAATTAACGTAAATAATCAAACTTTCACTGTTGATAATACTCATTTTTCAGGAGATTTATCATCAAATAGAAATAGTTTTCTCTCTAATGTAGGAGGAAAGTTAGTAATAACAGATTCAGATTTCCAAAATTATAAAAATGTTTTTGAAGGGGGAGCTATCAACAATAAGGGCGGCGGTAGTTTATATGTATCAAATACAGATTTTCTAAATAACTCTGCAAGTAACGGCAGTGCTTTATATATAACAAGCGGTAGTGCAGATATTTACAATTCAGACTTTTTAAATAATTATGCTTCCTCCAAAGGCGGTGCTGCATATATAAGTGGAGGAAGCTTAAATTTAACAGATTCAAACATAAAAAATAATATTGCACAGTCTCAGGGAGTAGGTCTATATGTAGATAACAGTGCTACTGTCGTTATAGATAATACTGTGTTTGATAATAATTCTGTTAGTGATGCTGCAAACGGAGGCGCTATTTATACTGCAGGTAATGTGACAATTCAAGGAGGCTCCTCTTTTACAAATAATAAGGTATTAACCGGCTCCGGCGGCGCCATTGATAATTTTAATGGTACATTGGTTATAGATAATGCTCTATTTGATAATAATTTAGCCAAAAATGATGGCGGAGCAATAACTGGCTCCGGAAGTCTTACAATTTCAAATTCTAAATTTTCAAATAACAAATCTACACATAGTATTGCAGGAGCAATAATACATGATAATTTAACAATAAGTAATAGTATTTTTGAGAATAATGGCTCTGGTATTGTTGAGGATCCTAATGACCCGCAGAGCGGTTTTGGCGGTGCAATAGTTACAAGTGATGCAAAAATTTCGGACTGTACATTTTCAGGAAATTATACCGGTTTTGACAGCGGCGGAGCAATTGTAAATCTTTATGGAACAATAGATTTTAACAATTCAAATGTATTTACTGATAATAAAGCAAAATACAACGGAGGGGCTTTATATACTACCACACAGTCAGTTACAAATATTAACGGGACGGCAAGTTTCTTAAACAATAAATCTACAGATGGTCTTGGAGGTGGTATCCTTGCTCAGGGAACAGTTAATATTAATGCAAACAATCCGGATAAATCGGTTATATTTTCAGGGAACACAGATTCTACCGGAACAAATGCTTTTCATATTGATATTGCAGCCGGCGCTAAACCGGATGAAGTTGGAACTGTAAATTTAAATGTTTCTAACGGAGCAAAAATTATTATTGATGATAATTTTTCAGGTTTGGCAGGTACTAAGTTAAATATCAAGGGCACATCATCTTATAATGATTATGTTTGTTTAGGCTCGGAAAACGAAAATTTCAAAGGTGATGTAACTGCTGAAGATATTAACCTGTATTTTTATAATAAAGAATCCAATCTTGCAAATGCTAATATATTTGCCAAAAATACAAACTTTAATTTTATGAACGGTTATTTAAATAACGTATCTTTAAATTTGGATGCTTCCGGAGGCGGTAATTCTCTTTCGCTGGATGTTGATCCGGCAGCTTTAACATGTGATTATATAACTTTGACAGGAGATCCGGCAAATATTACCCAATTTATCATTAGAGAGGTAAATGTAATTAGTGATCCTATTCAATCGGTTACTATTTTTGATATATTTGACCATGATAAATACGGAACGGATTTAGCATTATCTGATGAATTGCAAAATTCAATAGTTTATGGTGCTTTAAAACAATACAAATGGTCGTTAACACCAAAATTAACGTTAACTGAAATAGGCGGTTTTAACCCTAATATACAAAGGTTTCAGGGGGCAACTGCTGCGGCTTTCATGAACCAGATGCTCAGTTATGATTACTCCTTATATAGAACAGATGAAATATATACAAATTTAAGAGAACAGAAACTTGCAGCAAGAAAGCTGAATTCATACGCATCTATAACTCCTGCCGGCATGTATGTGGATCAGTATTATGCGGATGGCTCTGCATTTTGGATGCGGCCTTACGTCAACATTGAATCCTTTCATCTTTCAGGTGCTTCCGGTACTGTTAATAACCAATCATATGGTACTATGTTCGGGTTTGACTTTCCAATGATTGAAACCAAAAATGACTGGAAACTCTTCCCTACAATATATGGAGCTTATATTGGGTCAAGCCAGCAGTACGTTGATTCCGATATGTATCAAAACGGCGGTTACGGCGGACTTTTGCTTAGTGCCTACAAAAAAGATTTTTATGCAGGCTGGACAATCAACGGAGGCGGACTTGGTGTTGAATCAAAATATAATTCCGGAAAAGATGATTATGCTATTGTGACAGCCGGTACTGCATTAAAGCTCGCTTACAACTGGAAATTACGTGACAGGTTCATACTTCAGCCAAATTTCACCACTGCATATACTTTCCTGAGCCCGTCAAATCTTGTAAACTTCCAGAGTTTAGATATAAACCAGTCACAGGTTAACGGTTTAACTATAGCTCCTTCAGTAAGATTAACCTACAGAAATGAGGAAGGATTTGAACCATATATATTCGGCGGGTGTGTAATTCCTATAATGAGCGATATAAAAGCTAACGTTGACGGAGTAAACCTTGACAAACTTACATTAAATCCATGGGCACAGTTTGGTGCAGGTGTAAGAAGGCGTATAAAAGACAGGGTAACCTGTTTTGCCGAAACCGTAATCCGTACTGGCGGAAGAACAGGATGGGGTTTTATGCTTAATATTCAAATTGCTATTTAACAATGTTGTTTAGGTTTAACGGTTTTTCTCAAAATTATGGCAATTACACCGGTTAAAATTAATACAATACCTGTTATTACCCTTGATGTAAGATGCTGATGAAAAACAGCTACTCCGAAGAATATTGCAGTAAGCGGTTCTAAAGCCCCGAGAATTGCAGTTGTTGTTGAACCTATTAACCTGATTGATACATTTATTGTTTCAAGTGAAATTATTGTAGGAAAAATTGAAAGGGCAATTGTACAAAGCCATAAAAACGGTTTGTCTATAATTTGTAGTTCTGTACAGAATTTCAAATTGTAAATATAAACCAAAAGCCCGAAAAGCATTACATAAAAACTCATCTTATCATGTTTTATGTGTTTGGCAACTTTATTGTTTTTTACACCGACAATATAAATGGCATATAATAAAGCCGACAGCAAAACCTGTAAGACGCCATGCAGGTTTAATGTTGAACCAGGTTTATTATTGTACAGCATTATAATTCCGGCTGAGGTTAACAGAATAGAAAAAATTACAGTTTTGGTAATTTTTTCCTTGTAAAATATTGCCATAATTAAAGCAACCATAACAGGATATATAAACAAAATTGTACACGCTATGCCGACTTCTATATATTTAAAAGCATCAAATAGCGTTAACGATGAAAGCGAAAAGACAATTCCCAGAAAAAACAGTGGAAATATTTCATTTTGGGAAAGTTTTAATGAGCCCTTTTTGATGAATTTAATCCAGGTTCCGTAGATAATTACAGCCAGACAGTACCTGTAAAATAGTACGGAATTTACACCTATTCCTCCTGCATAGAGCGGAAGCGCAAATAAAGGATTAGTCCCGTAACTTGCCGCAGCTATACATCCGTTTACTATTCCGGTTAGTCGTCTGTTCATGAATTTCCCTTTCATTTTGCATGCCTATAATTTAATTATATTTCTATGTTATTATCAAGACAATAGGAGAAAGGAAAAATGTTTTATAAGACAACATATTTATCACCTCTTGGGAATATAATGATTGCAGGTGACGGAAAAAGCGTTTCCGGTGTTTGGCTTGAAGGTCAGAAATATTTTGCTGATACTGTTTTGCAAGATATGAAAGAAAAAGATGATATACCGGTTTTTATTAAAACAAAAGAATGGCTTGACCGGTATTTTGCAGGCGAAAAACCTTCCATAAATGAACTTCCGCTTGCACCTCAGGGTAATAGTTTCAGGCAGGCAGTATGGAAGATTTTATGTGAAATTCCTTATGGAAAAACCACAACCTACGGAGAGATTGCCCGTAAAATTGCCAAACAGATGAACAAAACTTCTATGTCTGCACAGGCTGTAGGAGGCGCTGTAGGACATAACCCTGTTTCAATTATTATTCCCTGCCACAGGGTTGTTGGAACAGGCGGAAATTTGACAGGATATGCTGGCGGAATAGATATAAAAATTAAGCTTTTAAAACTTGAAGGGGTTGATATGTCAAAATTTTATGATCCTTCTAAAAAATCCCGTCAATGTTAACTGCATTGTTTACTAACGCATAAATCTTCACAAAGTATAATAATAACAGCTTCTCCGGCTTTTGCGTGATAGTTCAACCCCGGTGTAATTAACCCTGTTATAAGACCTACCGATGTACCTACCGGAATACCTATAGCATAACCTACCCCTAATTTTGCAGGGTTTGGTATAAATGCAAAACCTGTACCTGCGCCTGCGCCGACAATACCCAGCCCAAGTGTCCAGGCTGTTAATTTGCCTGCAGTATGCCAGCCATTTTCCTTTAATGATGAATCCTTTGTATTCGGGCGGGCAGACATTGAGATTGCTGTTCCATCCGGAAGGATTAGACATTCAAAGTTAAAATATACACGTGCGTTTTTGTTTGGCACCCTCTGCCTTTCGATTTTTATTACAGTTGCAACAACTTTTGAACAGGCAGGAATAAGAAGAGTTCCTTCTTGTGTGTAGATTGCCTCCGGTATACTAAAATTAACCCTGTCGCCTGCTTTTACACATTCTGATTTAAACTTTTCATTAAAAACTACTTTAAGTGCATTGCCTTTACATATTATATTTCTGAGATTTGTAATAACAACCTGATTTGTTACAGCGCCTTTTTCACAGAACATATGTTCACGTGATACTATTTGCTCGTTACATTCGTTGCAGTCATTAGTGTCTACAGTTTCAGCATAATCTGCTGCGGCTGTTCCGGCAATTGATATAAAACATATTATTGCAAGCAGTTTTTTCATAAAGAAATTATTTTTTAAACAGTAAAAAATATCATTACCGGATAAGGTAATTTAGAATATCAACCTCCGCATTTTTTACATGGACGTCCGCCTCTTTTAACAGCCTCCTGTTTATCAATTTTTATACAAACCTTGCAGATTTGTGCAGAATGGCAGGAAAGCTTATGGTAGATTTTTGAGTTAGGATTAAATACCACAGTTTCTGCTTGTGCGGCTGATGTGCCTAATATCAATAATGAAAGCAGAGTTAATACAATCTTTTTCATAATAAATCCTTTTTGGTTTGAACAGATATACTTGTTTTATTTTTATATTTTATATTAAAATTACAGAAAAGGAAGTGTTTTATGATTATTAATTTTTTACATAAATTAAGCAGTTTTAACGACTGGCTTTTTCATGGTTTAGACGGAGTAATAGAAAGCTTTGGCTTTCCGGAATGGATTACTGATGCGCTCATTGACAGTTTTCATATTCTGCCTTTTTTATTTGTTGTGTTTGTCTTTATTGAATTATTTGAATATTATTATGCAGATAAGATTAACCATTTTATGAAGGAATCTGAAAAGACCGGTCCTGCAATAGGAAGCCTTGCAGCTATAGTTCCCCAATGCGGTTTTTCGATTATTGCAAGTTCGCTTTATTCCGGCAGATTAATAACAAAAGGAACTTTAATCGCTATATACCTGGCTACATCAGATGAAGCTATTCCTGTATTGCTTGCAAGACCTGATAAGGTTTGGCTTGTTGTTCCTGTCATTGCGGTCAAGCTTGTTGTGGCAATTTGTGCGGGGTATTTAATCGACTTAATTTTTAAAACCAGGCTGGTTAAAGATGCAATAGTAGAAGTTCCTGATGAAGGCTGCTGCAAGCATGATATAATTTCATTAAACAAAAATAATCTCTGGCTGCATCCGCTGGTTCATACTGTGAATGTTTTTGCTTTTGTGCTGGTGATTACACTATTCCTGAATTATTTTGTAACAGATTCTGTTATAAGTGCATTTTTTACAAACACAAGTTTCAAATATAAAATACTTGAACCTGTGGTAACCGGTGTACTCGGATTAATCCCTAATTGTGCGGTGTCAATAGCTTTTACAATGATGCTTATTAAGGGAACAATAAGTTTTGGTGCAGCGATGGCAGGGTTGTTTTCAAATGCAGGTCTGGGGCTTCTTGTTTTACTCAGAAAAAATACAAGCATAAAAGACACAGCTCTGATAATTACTTTGCTTCTTCTGATAAGCATTCTTGGAGGAATAGCTCTTCAATTTATCCGGCACTAATAAGTAATTGCGATTTTCAGGCAATTGTCAGTTTTTTCTTCAAACATTTTATAAGCCTTGAGAATATCGTCAAAAGCCATTTTTTTGCTTATAAGAATGTCAGTTGATATTTTGCCTTCCGAGATATATTTAACCAATTCTTCGCAATGGGTTGCATCAACGCCGCCTGTTTTGAAGATAAGATTTTTCCCATACATATCCGGCAGCGGAAGTTTCTGGGTATTTTCATACATTGCAACGAGAGCAACAACAGAATTAGGGCGTGCGATTTTCCATGCAAGTTCAAACGTATTTTCTCCGCCTGCTGCTTCTATTACACCATCTGCTCCGTCACCGCCTGTTATCTCTTCTATTATATTTTGCAAGTCCTGATGTGCAGGATTTATTGTGTAATCTGCAAGTTTGTTTTTTACAGCTATATCAAGCCTTGTATTGTCAATATCAATAGCTATTACTCTGGATGCGCTAAAAAGTCTGGAACACATCATTGAACATAAGCCTACCGGTCCTGCGCCTATTACTGCTATTATGTCGTTTTGTTTTATATTGCAGAGTTCTGCACCGAAATAACCGCTTGACAGAATATCTCCGACAAAAAGAGCATTCTCATCACTTACATTATCCGGAAGTTTTGTAAGACCTGTTTGTGCAAAAGGAACTCTGACATATTCCGCCTGACAGCCATCAATTTTACAACCGATTTCCCAGCCGCCTTTTATGCAGTTATTTATAAATCCGCGTTTGCAAAATCTGCATTCTCCACAGAAGGTTATGCAATTAGCGCTTACTCTGTCGCCTACTTTGAGATTTTTAACATTTTTGCCAAGAGCTGTAACTACTCCGACAAATTCATGTCCTAGAGTTACTCCCTCTTTTGCAAGAGGAACAGCTCCATGCATAATATGAAGGTCGCTTGTGCAAATCGTTGATAAGGTTACTTTTACTATAGCATCATTTTCATTCTGTATTTCCGGCAGAGGTTTTTCACATAGTTCGATAATTCCTTTTTCTTTATATACAAGTGCTTTCATATTAAATCTCCTTTTACTTTTTTATTATAGCACGTGTTTTTAATTTTTCTGATATAATATAAAATAAGGAGATAAGATGATGAAAAACCGCTTATATCAATTAATTCGGGGGGGGGGGCAACTGCTTTATGCTCTGGCAAAAGAAAAAAGCTAATTATTTCTTCTGGAAAAATTTATGATTGTTTTTCTTTTTTTAATGAATTAGATATTTTAGAAATACGATTAAATGTTTTAAATGATATTGTTGATAAATTTATTATTGTAGAAGCGACTAAAACGCATACCGGTTATGACAAACCACTTTATTTTTTGGAAAATAAAGATAGATTTAAGTCTTTTGAAGATAAAATTATACATATAATTGTTGATAATATACCCGAGCATAATTCAACATGGAGTTTAGAAAATTACCAGAGAAATTGCATCTCTAGAGGATTAGAAGCTTGTAGTGACGATGATATTATTATGATTTCCGATGTTGATGAGATTCCTAACCCGGATATTGTTATGAAAGTAAAAGATGAGCCTGGTATAAAATCATTGAAAATGTTCGGGTTCTACTATTGGCTGAATAATGTAGCTGTCGGAATGAAATTTAACCATGCAACTAAAATTTTGTTTTATAAAGATTTTAAAAATATACTTGATAATATTGAAGTTCCCCATCCAGGAGTTTTGCCCGAACTGAATAAAGGAACTACTGCTTCAAAAATAAGATTATATGACGGTTTAGAATGTCAAAAATTTTATAATTATGCCGGCTGGCATTTTTCATACACCGGTGGAGTTTATATTCTCTCGGAAAAATTAAAGAGTGTTGCAATTCATGGAGATGAAGCTGCTGAAAGAGACCGTATAAGGGACTATAAAACCGATGCAGAAAATATGATGAAAATTAAGACATTTGCATGTTACGAACTGGCTGCAGTTAAGCTTGATTCAAGCTTTCCGGAATATCTTGTAAAAAATAAGCATAAGTATAAACATCTTTTGACAGAAGAAACTAATAAAACTTTGTTTTGGGATTGTATTATAAAAATGGGTTTAATCAATTTATTCAGAAGCAAAGAAAATAAAATACGATAAATAGAATACTTGCAAGATTTTTGATTAACTGTTATGATTGTCATATTATGATTAATACATTTAATATTGCCTCATTAAAAAAGGACTTTCTTGCTTCTATAATTGTATTCTTAATTGCAATGCCCCTTGCCATCGGTATTTCTATTGCATGCGGGCTTCCGGTATATAGCGGCTTAATTTCTGCAATAGTCGGCGGTATTGTTGTTGGTGCTTTTTCAGGAAACTCCCTTCAGGTTTCAGGACCGGCGGCCGGACTTATTCTTATAATTGTAGATATTATTGCCACACTAGGTGTAGATAAATTATTTTTGATAATTTTTATAGTTGGTTTAATGCAGATAATCTTCGGGCTGTTTTCACTCGGAAAATGGTTTAGGGCTATCTCTCCTGCAATTATTCAGGGGATGCTTGCCGGTATAGGAATTTCAATTTTCCTGTCACAGTTCCATATAATGCTTGACAGCAAACCGCAAAATACTTTTTTTGAAAATATTGCGGATTTATGTTCTGTAATTTATAATTCAGTTCTGCCTTTTGACGGTTCACAGCATCATCATGCTGCGTTTATAGGAATTCTTACCATAGGTTCTATTATTTTGTGGAATAATATCCCGAATAAAAAGTTTAAAGTTATTCCGGCAGCACTTGTAGCTGTTATTGCTGCATCGCTTGTGGCAGGAATTTTCCATTTTGATATAAATTATATCGAGCTGGGTGCAAAGTTCTGGGATAATGTTAAATTTATAAGCCTTTCTACATTTAAGTATGTTTTGGATTTTAAAATTCTTTTAAGTGCATTGATAATAACTTTTATTGCCAGTGCAGAAACCTTGCTTACTTCAAATGCTATTGATAAAATGTGCGAGCGTTCTAAAACAGATTACAATAAAGAAATTATTGCCCAGGGGCTTGGAAATTCTCTCTCCGGACTTGTTGGCGGGCTTCCGATTACCGGTGTAATTGTACGAAGCGCAGCTAATATTAATGCTGATGCGCAGACAAGATTTTCAACTATAATGCATGGTATCTGGATTGTGCTTTTTGTCACATTTTTCCCTCAGGTTTTAAACTTTATTCCACAGGCATCACTTGCAGCCATTCTTGTTTATACGGGTTATAAACTTGTGGATGTCAAAGCAGCAAGGCATTTGTACCATTTAAGCAAAGGTGAGTTTGCTATTTATTTAATCACTCTTATTTCAATTTTATTTACTAATTTATTTGAAGGTATTTTGATAGGTTTTGGTGCAGCTATTGCCAAGAGTGTTTTCAAAATGCTCAGGGTTCATATTCGTGTTGAAGAAAATGAAGAAGAAAATAAGGTTATTGTAAAACTCAGCGGTAATATAATTTTTTTACAGCTTCCGCAGCTTATTGATATTTTTGAACATTTACCAAAAGATAAAGATATTTATGTTTGTGCTGACAGGCTTCACTTTATAGATCATGCGTGCGTTGATTTTATTAAAGACTGGGAAGCCTCAAAACAGTCTGCGGCTGAAAACAGTGTGGAAGTTGACTGGAGCCGTATCAGAAGAACTTATCCTAACTTTAAATGGAGAAAGTTCCACAAACATTAATAGTACTTTCGGGTAATTTGTAATGGTTATTTGATTATGCTTTTTTCTGATTAAAGTGTTTTGAAAAGCTTTTATAATATCCTTGTCACTACAAATCTGATATTTTGAAAAGGAGAAATTATGGATAAAAATCATGATAAGGAAACACTTAAAGAAAAAGCAGAAAAAACTGCTGATAAAGTAAAAGCCGATGTTAAACACGGCGTTGAAGCCGCAAAGGAAAAAGCACATAATATGAAAGAAGATATTAAAGAAGGTGCTGAAAAAGTAAAAGAAAAAATTGCGGAAAAGAAAGAAGAAATGAAAGAGAAAAAAGAGCATAAAAAGACTGCATAATTGTTATATTATGCAATGGCGCCCGCAGGTTAGATGCGGGCGCCTCTTTTTTATAACAATATTAAAATGACTGCACCTGCAACCATTATTGCAGACCCAAGAAGTTTTTTCTTTAAATCTGTTTCATTAAAGTATTTCCATCCAAGTATAACACTTAAAATTGTAGAAAGCTGAAAAAGTGCAAGGGCATAACTTACATTCATGTTTTTAAAAACATAGTTGGTGGTGTATTGCATCAAGCCTGTTGATATAATCAGGAATAATACAAGAAACGATGTCTTTTTTGCCGGAATTTCAATCTTAATTTTTTTAACTTTAAGAAGAAAAAAAGAAAAAATTGTTCCAAAAACACACCACAATACAAATGCAGTTTTAATATCTGAAAGAACAATAATTTTTTTTATAAAAACAGCTTCTGCTGCTGTAAATATTAATGCAAGAATTCTGTATTGAATATCTTTTCTTTTTAAAAGTTTTAATGAAAATCCTTCCTCCGTTGAACTAAATATAAAGTAGCTGCCGAATATAATAAGAGCAGTTGCAAAAATTCCTGCAGGTGAAGGAATTTCTCCGGCAAAAATAATCCCGGCCGCCATTGCTGCAACAGCCTTGTAGGAATTAATCGGTCCCAGCAGAGAAAGCTCTCCTTTTTCAAGTGCTTTTATTAAAAAGCCGTTGCCAAGAGCACCCAGAAGCCCCCCAGTCAGAGCATACTCCCATGTCTTGATTGTCAGCACAGCTGGATGAAGAGTTGGAAACAAAACAATGCAGACAATACTCAATCCTGCATAAGTGAAAAAGTTAACGGTTAAAGACGGCATTCCTTCTGCTGTTAGTTTTTTCTGGAATACATTTGAACATGAGTTTGAAAGTATTCGTAATATGATTGCAGGTATTGTAAACATTTAAGAATTTTCCTGTTGTATAAGGCTGAGAATTTCGTTTTTGCATTCAACATTTTCGTGCAAAATTTTGAAAACTTTTTCAATATCTTTTTTAATTATTTCCTTATCCGGTATTAAACCATTAAAGCTTTTGTAGAGAAGTTTCATTTCTAATTTTTTCACCGGATTGGGAAAGTAATATTTAAATTGCAACTCTATACAGCCGAGTTTTTTATAAAAATTAATACGTCTAACGGTGTGAGGGTTCTGTTTATCTTCAGGTTCAACTTCAAAATAACATCCTTTAAGGCTTGAATATTTTTCAAAAATAGCTGTAAGTATTTTGCTTCCATAACCTTTTGAATGAAATTCCTGCAGAACTGCTATATAATCTATCCAGATAAAATCTTTTTTTATATATAAAATGTAACCTATTAATATTTTTTCATCATAAACCAAACCGAGCTTGTAACTCCCTTCTCTAAGAAGGTCATTAAATTCCTCAAGTGTTTTTATTTCCTCTGGAGGAAACTGTGCCTGAATATCTGAATATATTTTTTCATCAAGTTTTTCGGAGTTAATTAACTTCAGCATCATGCAAAAATTATAGCATAACTTTTTCCAAAGGTGTTTGTGAATTTACAGATGAAGGAAGAATAAATCCGAAAATATTTTTGTCACTCTTTTTACTTTCTGCAATAAGCACCCCGTTGTGAGCTTCAACAATCTGTTTTGCAAGATGTAATTTCAGACAAAAACCTATTTTGTTATAAGAAGCCTGCCCACGGTATTTGTCAAACATCATCTCAAGTGCTTCTTTTTTTATAAACGGGCTTTCTGAAATTATCTGTATTTCAAGGTTTTTGTTATGATTTTTTATTAATATTTCTATTTTTGTTTTTTCAAAAGCATATGAGATACTATTTTCTAAAATATTTGCTATAGCTCTTTTTATAAAAGTTCGGTCTGCACAGATTTGCCTGCTTTTTGATTTTGGTTTTATTAAGATTTCAAGATTTTTTTCGTTTGCATATTTTGCAAGGTCATTACAGCATTCTGCTGTCAATTCTATTATATTTATATCTGTGCAATGGAGTTTTATTTCTTCATTTTCAAACTTGTATGAAAATAAAACTGTTGAAACCATATCATACATATTTTTGCAGGATTCCAGTGTAAGTTTCAGCATCTCCTGCTGCTCTTCGTTTAGTCCTCCAAACATTCCGTCCAGAAGCATTTCTAATGAACGCACCTGTGCTATTGCCGGTGTTTTTAAATCGTGGCTTAACGTTGCTATAAATCTTTCTTTCTGCTGGCTTGCCTCTTTTTCTTTTTGAATATCAAGAAGGAATACTGTTATTCCTATTACTCTTTTATGTTCATTGATTATCGGAACGCGGTATTCTTTATACCAGGCAGCTTCCCGACCTGCAATTTTATAAAGATGTTCTGTTATAAGCGGTCTTTTTTCTTTTATTACAACTTTATTTTCATAATCAATAGTTTTTGTGCCGGCATCTGTATAGGTGTGTGCGATATTTACCCCGACCAGTTCATCATGATTAAGGTTCATAAGTTCAAGAAATTTGCTATTGCCTCTCAGGTATTTTCCTTCCTTATCTGTTACGAATGATACCATTGGAAGATTGTCCATCATTTCGCTTACCTGTTTCTGTTTTTCAATGAATTTTGCACGTATCCGCTCACGAATTGTTATATCTCTGGCAATTGTCATTATTCCTGTAACTTCACCGTCTTTTTTTGTAGGTGCTGATATAACATCATATGTTTTTGAACCTGAGGACGGATGATCTATTTCAATTGTATATTTAATACTTTTTCCTGTTTCGATTACTTTGCTGTCATGTTCCATGATTATTGCTGCCGCTTTTGGCGGCAGAAGTTCAAATGTTGTTTTGTCTTTTACGGAAATAAAACTTTTCAGTCTATATAACCTGCACATTGCTTTGTTACAGGTTATATAACGATGTTTTATATTTTTGTATGCAATTAAATCAGGACAATTTTCACTGAATGTGTTTATCATTTCCTCAAGAGTCTGGTTTTTTACCTTAAGCCGTTTTACAAGTTTTTTGTTTTCAACATATGCGATAAGCAGTACAAATATTAATCCGATTGTCACGACTGTCTGCGGGCTGGAACTTGAAGCAGCGTCTGCATAGACACTCCAGAGTATAAAGCCCGTAAAAAACGTATAAAATATGCTTTTTACTAATTTTTTATTCATATTCAGTTTTTTCTTTACTTCTTAACTACGTTTTACTTTAAAAGGTCATACTGAACTGCCATAACGGCAGCCTGAACTCTGTCCGGAACAGAGAGTTTCGATAGGATTTTGCAGACGTGAGATTTTGCCGTATGAGGGCTAATCATAATAATGTCAGCAATTTCTGTGTTTGATTTGCCTTCTACGATTAATTTTAATATTTCTTTTTCTCTATCAGAGAGATTTATATCAAGTTTCTTTTTATAATTATACAAATTATCAAAATCAGTTGAGGCTGGTTTTGGGAATGCTGATAATGCCATTCTTGCAATTCTCGGATCAATCCATACAGCACCTTTTTGAACTTCTTTTATTACATTACAAAGGTCAGGCAGATAAATGTCTTTTAGTGCATAAGCATTTGCTCCTGAAGATAATGATGCGAATATTTCTTCATCGCGTTCATGAGATGTAAGCACAATGACTTTTGTGTTAGGGAATTTTCTGCTGATTATTTTTGTTGCCTCAAGTCCGTTCATATGAGGCAAACCTAAATCCATCAGCACTACATCAGCAGGTTTTTTCTGTAAGGCTTCCAGCCCTTCTTCTGCTGTTTCAAAATCCCCTAAAACCTCAAAGTCGTTATAATGGGTAAAATGATGTTTATAAGTTGTTCTTGCCAGTAAATAATCTTCAATTATGTATAACTTAATTTTGTCTATCATTTAATCTATTCCTATTCCTCCATAACTTACTAATCATAATCGTTATGAAAGAAAAATACTATCACCCGACTGGGTATATATAAAAAAGATTAGTCGACAGGCTAAGCCTATTTACAGGCTTCTGACGTGATAACCTGGTTTCTGCCATGTTGTTTGGCGTAATACAAGGCTTTGTCAGCACAATCAAGAAATTCGCTTGCAGTTTCTATATTTTCTTTATTAGCATTTACACCAATGCTTACTGTTACTTTAATAGGGGTATTGTTGTATTTGAACTGATAATTTTCAATTCGGCTCCTCAATCTTTCAAGAGGAATAAGCGCACTTTCAAGTGATGTTTCTGTTAACAACGCAACAAATTCTTCACCGCCGTACCTGAAAACAAGGTCGGTTTTTCTGAATGTTTCCATAATTAAATAAGCTACTTCTTTTAAAACATAATCACCGCAAAGATGTCCGTATGTATCATTTACTTTTTTAAAGAAATCTATATCAATAACCGCAACACTTAAATCATTTTTGTAGCGTTTTGCTCTTAAAAACTCTCTTTCAAGATGTACATCGAGATTTCTGCGGTTATAAAGTCCGGTAAGTGCATCAGTTACGGAGAGATGTTTGGTATGTGAATACATAAAGTTAATTTTTCTTATAACGTCAAGCTTGTTGCTTTCCGGTACCGGAAAATTTGTGATTATTTCTTCAATGTTTTTTTGGATTTCATCCAAAACTTCAGGCGGTATATCAAAGCTCAGATTGTCAATATCTGTTTCTTTTTTGTCAACCATAATCTCCCCTTTACTAAACCTTATTATAACATAAAATTTGATTAAAAATATTTTTTTTGCTAAAGTTTACACAAGATGAAATTAAGAACGGAAGATATTTTATCAAAATTTTCTAACAATCTTTCTCATCCTCATGAAGTCAGACGTATAGCTTTGCTGCTCTTTGACGGTTTAAGTAAGAATGTTAAAGAAATGTCTGCAAAAGACCGGAAAATTCTTGAAAGTGCTGCTCTGTTACACGATATAGGGTATTATGTCGAAGCAAAATCACACAATAAGCATTCCCAGCAGATAATATTGGATAATGGTCTGGATGAATTTTCTGCTCATGAAACAGAAATGGTTGCCTGTATTGCCCGCTATCACAGAGGCAGTCTTCCTAATAAAGAAAAGCACGAGTTATACGGAAGCTTTGAAAAAAAAGACAGAAAAAAAATAAAGCGGCTTGCAGGAATTTTGAGGGTAGCTGATGGTCTGGATTGTTCACATTTGTCTGCAATAAAATCAATTAGAATAGATTATGATGAAGAAAATAATATTATAGAGATTTATCTTACCCTGAATACTCCGGAATTTCGTCCAGATATTTCAGTAGCGGTAAGAAAAAGAGATTTGCTGGAAATAGGGTTTAAATGCCAGTCTGTGATTAAGTTTGCAGATGTATAACATATTGTAACAAAATGTTTACAAAATTCCGAAAATTGTAACATTTCTTCATGAAAAATACTTTATATATATAAGGGAAAAATATAAGGAATAAAGTTATGAGTGGTTTCGATGTTAATGTTTTGAGTACAAAACCTGTAATCAGAGAAGCTGCAAGCATGCAAAATGACGGCGGCGCCGGTAACCTCGGTTATATGCAGCAAGGTGAAAGCGAACAGGAAGAGAAAAAACGTCATTTTGATGAAAGTATTTTTTCTAAGAAAGAAAAAGATATTTTTATCTCAGAAAAAGATTTAAAATTTGAAGAGCCTGAAGAAAGTTTTTCTCTTGCGAAGCTGATTGCACAGATTATACTTGCAGTAAAAAAATTTTTTAATGTTAAATAATATTGATTATCCTCTTTACAAAATCAATAATTCATAATATATTATTAGTGTAAAATATACACTAGTTAGAGGAAAAGTTTTTATTATGAAAATTGATTTTAGACCCCGGAATTTAGTACGAAATCTTGCTATTGAAGAGAAACTTTCAAACGGCATCAGACGTGTAATTTCTACCCCGAAAAACAGAACAATTGATATGACTTTGAGTAATTTGGACAGTCTTGGAAATGTTTATCCGAAAGGATATTATATTTCTTCTTTCAAATCATACAACAGAAAAGGAATGCTTGTTAAATCCATAGAAAGAAATGTTACAGGCACTGCTAACTCTGAAACTGTTATTAAAAAAGCCAGAACTGATGTGAATGGTAATATTACAGGTTATGATACTTCCAGCATAGTAAGAAATAATAACACCGTAACCAAAACCGGATTAAATAAATAAAATTTCAGCCCGGATTGAATTTCGGGCTGTTGTTTTATAAAAATATTTTTTATGTTACGATTGTTCTATGGAAAATAATGTTAAAGATATTCTGCAGCCGAAGCAGAATGAAGGAAAAAAGATTAAAGTCGGCATAATTGGTCTTGGTACTGTTGGTTCCGGAGTTTTTAAAACTCTCCGCTATTTTAAAAATATTGAGGTGGCCGGAATTGCTGTAAAAAATATTAATAAGCCAAGAAATATTGAAGGGCTGGATGTGTCAATAATTACGGATGATCCGTATAAAATTGTTAACAATCCTGAAATTGATATTGTTGCAGAATTAATAGGGGGAGTAAATCCTGCTTTTGATCTTATTAAAACTGCAATCAAAAACGGCAAACATATTGTTACGGCAAACAAGGAACTCCTTGCAAAGCATGGCGAGGAATTGTTTAATTTTGCTGAAGAGCACAATAAAGTTGTACTTTATGAAGCTGCAATTGCCGGCGGTATTCCAATTATCATGCCAATTAAAACTATTCTGGCAGGAAATAATATTACAAAAATCGAAGCAATTCTGAATGGCACCACAAACTATATTCTTACCAAAATGGATGTTCAGGGAGCCTCTTATGAGAATGTTTTGAAAGAAGCTCAGGAGCTTGGTTATGCAGAAACTGACCCTACAGGCGATGTTGAAGGCTTTGATGCTGCTTACAAAATTACAACTCTGGCAACAATTGCTTTTAAAAAGAGAATTAAACTTGAAAATGTTTACCGCGAAGGTATTACAAAAATTCGCGCTCAGGATATGGAAGCTGCAAATGATTTAGGTTATAAGATTAAACTCATTGCATCTGCACATATTGATAAAGAAGGCAGGGCTGATGTAAGAGTTCATCCTATGTTAGTATCAAAATCTTCCACATTGGCTCACATTGACTATGTGACAAATGCTGTATCCCTCAGCGGTCATCCTATAGGTGATATTACACTTTCAGGTCCGGGGGCAGGGGAATTTCCTACAGCCAGCTCTGTTGTGGGTGATATTCTTGCAATTTCCGCTGAACTCGGAAAGACAGATTATCTTCTGCCTATGATGAGATGTCAGCATAATTCTGATGCAAAACCAATTGATATTTCAGATACTGATAATAAATATTATCTTTCTATCAATGCAAAGAACAATAAAGGCGTTATCGGCAAGATAGGTAAAATTTGTGCTGATAATAATATAAGTCTTGCAAGCATTGTTCAAAGAGGGGTTTCAGAGGACAATACTGCTGACATTACGGTTATAACCGAACTTTGCAGGGAAAAAGATATGCAGAATACAGTTCGGGCATTTGAAAATGATGAATATATAAATAAAGTAAACAGTTTAATAAGAGTACAAATATAATTTAAATAAGAAAGGCGGCTGCAGCCGTAAACCAGGTGATAAATATGTACTATCAAGGATTGATTAATACTTTTAGAGAGTTCTTGCCGGTTTCCGACAAAACTCCGGTTGTAACATTGAATGAAGGTAATACTCCTTTAATTAAAGCTGATAATTTGGCTAAAAAAATAGGGGTTGATGCTGAAATTTATCTAAAATTTGAAGGTTGTAACCCGACCGGAAGCTTTAAAGACCGCGGTATGACAATGGCGGTTTCCAAAGCAAAAGAAGCTGGTTCAGGTGCGATTATTTGTGCATCGACCGGAAATACTTCAGCCTCTGCCGCAGCATACGGTGCAAAGGCTGGCATGAGAACTTTTGTGCTTATCCCTGACGGGTATATTGCGCTTGGTAAACTCTCTCAGGCAATGATGTATGGTGCTGAAATTATTGCAATTCAGGGAAACTTTGATGAAGCTCTTGAACTGGTTAGAAAAATTGCTGATGAATACCCTGTCACACTTGTTAACTCTGTTAACCCGTACAGAATAGAAGGGCAAAAAACAGGTGCATTTGAAATTTGTAATGCACTTGGAACAGCTCCGGATTATCATTTTATTCCTGTAGGAAATGCCGGTAATATAACAGCATACTGGAAAGGTTATAAGGAGTTCCATAAACTTGGAAGAATTGTGGCTCTTCCTAAGATGATGGGCTTTGAGGCTGAAGGTTCTGCTGCAATCGTACGCGGTGAGAGAATTCTTAAGCCGGAAACTCTTGCTACTGCTATTCGTATTGGTAACCCTGCAAGCTGGAAACAGGCAGAAGCTGCCAGGGATGAAAGTAATGGAATGATTAATTCTGTAACCGATGATGAAATAGTTAAGGCATATAAACTTATTGCTTCCTGCGAAGGTGTTCTGGCTGAGCCTGCAAGCGCAGCTTCTGTTGCCGGTTTGATTAAGGTTAAAGACCAGATTACAGAAGGGTCAAAAATCGTTTGTATTCTTACAGGAAACGGTCTTAAAGATCCGGATAATGCTATAAAATACTCAAATGCAGATGTTAAAAAGACTTCAACGGATGTAACAGAGATTTTGAAAGCTATGAATATATAATAGATAAAAAGCCTGATTTTATAATCAGGCTTTTTGTTAGTCCGCAAAAATTCAGCGATAAGGATCGTGAGTGGAATTTAAGAGTAGCGTATTAGACAGTGAAACTGCGTACGGCACGCGAAGGCGGGGCGTAAGCAGCGGAGGGCTGCTTTTGATTACCAAGGGTAATCATCTTTGATTTCCCAGTTATCCATCATGATTAGAGCTGTACACCATACACCGGTTTTAGTTTTATTACAGGCTCTAAAGTTATCTCCGGTAATAATATCTCTGTCATATGTTTTACCGATTGTTACACCCTCGGAATTTCCAATTCCGTAAGGTACAACTTTAAATTTGTCTTGAATTGTGAATACAAAATAGTCTTTTCCTGTGGTATTAGGATTTTTATACCCGTTTAAGTCAACAACAAATGATTTGTAATTACCTCCTAAATATTCAGAAAATCCGATAATGGTACCATCTGCAAGTCTGACATAATGTGAAACAGAGTTTGAACACCAGGCTTCTGAACATGCTGTTCCATTGATGTTTTTAAGTGTAACGTGTGATTTGTATTGTCCATAAGTTAGTTCGCTGGTCTTTTTTAGATATTTTTTCATATACTTATCATAAAAATCCTTTGCTCCCAGATTGTAATCCCAATATTTTACATCTCCGTTGTCCAGTTCGGATAATGCTACTGCCTGGGACATTTCTGTATAAACTTTTTTTAGCTGGACGGCAGTTTGTTTTTTTTGATATTTTCCGATTAATGTTGGCATTGTCATTGCTGCAACTATACCGATAATTCCAAGTGTGATGAGAACTTCTGCCAGTGTAAATCCTTTTTGCCGTATATTAAACATAAATTTTTCCTCCTTTTAAAATGTCAGTGGTACTGATTTTTTATAATGTCAGTATAGCTGATAATATAAAAATGGACAAGGACTTTTTACAAAAATTTGCAAAAAACTTAAAATTTATAAGAAAAAGTAAAAAGATTAAACAGGATGACTTTCTTGCAGTAAGCGGGATTTCCCGCTCTACCATAGCTATGGTAGAAACTGCACGAACAGATATAACGCTTTCAAAATTAAAAATTATAGCCGACGTTCTTGGTGTTGAACCCAAAGAGTTGTTGGATTTTGATAAACTACAGGACTAATTACAAACTTTTAATTTATGATATAATTCTGGTATGAAAAAACTTTTATTAACAGGTTTGGTTGGCTTATTACTGGCGGTTCCGGCATTTGCGAGTGAAATGACCGAGGACTATCTGGATATTGCTAAGAATTACGCTGTAATGGGTGATTATTCCGGTGCAATTACATATGTTGATAAGGCTCTTGCCCTGGAACCTGATAATAAAAGTTTTCGTGATATAAGAAGTATGCTCATAAGGCTTCTGAATGTTAACCGCAAGTCTTATATTACAAGCACTAACCCTAAACTTAATGCAGTAATCGAAGCAAGAAAAAAGGGTGACAGACAGGGTATGCTTGATGCCTTAAATCTTGCTGCTGCCGGCGGTAATTTTTGGGTATATACATTTTTAGGCGACTATTACAGAGAGAACAGGCTGTTTGATCAGGCTGTAGATGCTTACTCAAGAGCTTTTGAAGCGCAGCCCGGATTTACCAGGGCGCTGCTTTCCATCGCTCAATGCTATCTGGAAGCCGGAAATTATGATGCAGTTATTCCGCCTATCACCAGATTTTTATACTATAATCAGCAGGAAGATTTCGGATATTTTATAAGAGCAAAAGCATATATGGGCATGTCGCAATACAATGATGCAGAAACTGAAATTAATACTGCAATTGCTCTTAATGATGATATTGAATATGAATATGTACATGGAATTATTCTTTATAATAAAGGTAACTACGCCAAGGCAAAAACGCTCCTTGAAGGCTTAACCGAAGATATACAAACCTCAGATATTTATAAATATATCGGGCTCTGCTATTACGGATTGAAGGATTACAACAACGCTCTTATTAATCTTGATAAAGCACTCATCCTCTCTGATGATGATAAATTTTTACTTTTAAAGTATAATGAAGTTAAATCTGCCATGAACGGTCCAAAAGCAGAGCAGTCAGAATTGAAAGAATAGTATGGCAAGAAAAAAATACAGGAAAAAAGAATCATTTTTAACCAGATTAATGAACGCTGTAATTACTCTGGCACTTTCGGGCGTAATGATTTACGGTTTACAGTGTTACAGTGCTTCCAGCTTGAAATTTGTACAGGTTAGCGATGTTCATTTTTTACAAGCCGGTTCCAACACAACTTTTAAAATGACTGCGGAATCTCCTAAACTTCTTGATGATGCAGTGCAGCAGATTAATGAAACCCCTAACGTTAACTTTGTTATGTTTACAGGAGATTTAATTGATAAGCCGTTTGAAAAAGAACTTAATGCTGTTCTGCCGCATGTAGAAAAACTAAATGCACCCTGGTATTTTGCTTTTGGTAACCATGACAGGTGCGTAGGCGGGTTTTTAACCAAGGAGTTGTATCTTGATATTCTCGGATCGCATAATGAAAATATGCAGGGCAAAGACCGTTATTATTCATTTGTTCCAAGAAAAGGATATAAAGTTATAGTACTGGATACAATTATCAGCGAAAGGCTTACATCTCAAGGGTATGTAGGGAAAGAACAGCTCGCCTGGTTAGACGAAGAGCTAAGTGATGCTAAAAATGATACAGTTCTAATTTTTATGCATGTACCAATAATAGAACCTTTTCCGAGTGAAAGCCACAGGCTTCAAAATGCCGGTGAAGTTCAGGCTGTGATTGAAAAATATAAAAATCCTATAGCTGTTTTTTCCGGTCATTATCATGCTGCAAAAATTTTCCAAAAAGGAAATGTGCTGTATGTTGATTCTCCTGCTCTGGTTTCATATCCAAATGCCTTTAGGATAGTGACCGTTACAAATACACGCAAAAAGGTTATCTTTGACATCCAGATGAAAGAAACGCGTGAAACAAGTGTGCAAAAAATGGCTAAACTGCTTGTGTTTGCATCTAATTTATATGCAGGCGAAAGCAAAGACCAAAGTGCAGTTTACGAAATAAAAAAATAACAGAGGTTTAAAAAATGAGCGAGTTCAAAGTAAAATTCAGAGGCGTCCGGGGAAGTTACCCTATTGCTAAAAAAGAATATCTTAAATACGGCGGAAATACTTCCTGTGTAGAGGTAAATGCAGGCGGACATTTAATTGTTCTTGATGCAGGAACCGGTTTAATTGATGTGGGAAATGAACTTTTAGAAAAGTATATTGCTTCCGGAACCGAAACAAGCAACCGAACTCCGATTAAGGCGGTAGTATTGCTTTCTCATATTCATCATGATCATATACAGGGATTTACATTTTTCAGACCTCTTCACATCCCGTCAACAACAATAAATGTTTACGGAAATGTAAACTATAATGAATCACTTTCTGATGAACTTGCTGAACTTTTATTTGGAAAATCTTTCCCGCTTGATCTGGGTGATATTGCCGGAAACCTTAATATTAAGGATATTGCGGAAACAGATGCCATTATACTTCGTAATGGAGAACCTCCTATAATAAAACGGGTTGAACGTCCGGAAGATTTAGATGCCGGAGAAGATGATGTTGTTATAACCTGTTACCGTTCTTATGCCCACCCTCAGGAAGGTGTAATAATCTATAAAATTTTCTACAAAGGTAAAACTCTGGTTTATGCCACAGATAAAGAAAGCTACCTTGGAGGGGATAAAAAGCTTGCTAACTTTGCCAGAGGCTGCAATCTTTTAATTCATGATGCCCAGTATACAACAGAAGACTATATGAACTCTTTTGTACCTAAACAAGGTTACGGTCATTCAACATTTGATATGGCAATAGAATGCCAGAATCAGGTCAATGCTGAAAAATTAGTATTCTTCCATTTTGATCCTGGTTATGATGATGAAAAACTTGATAGTATCAGCGAGCATTATAAAGGTCTTGGAGGCAAAGCCCAACTCGCTTATGAAGGTTTGGAAATTAATTTGTTGTAAAATCTTGACTTTAAAAGGTTTTATCCTTAATTAATCTGCGGGTAATATGTTATGAAAAAATTAGCGCTTATATCACTCTTATTTTGTGCAGTATTGTTTTCCGGATACAGAAAGCCTGATTTTTATACCATAGATTCTGAAAAGAATGCGTATTACCATAACAATCTTGGTTTAAATTATCTGAAAGACCACTGGTATTATCCTGCAATTCAGGAGTTTAAGATTGCAATAAGCTTAAGTCCTAACAGACAGTCCTCAGCTGTTTATTATAATAATCTTGGTGAATGCTATATGAAAATGGGTTATCCTGACATGGCGCAGGATTGTTTTGAACGTGCGCTAAAACAGTTTAGTTTAAACTTCCGTTATTATGAAAACCTGGCAGATTGTTATGTAGAATTGGGGCTTGTGAACACAAAAATTAAGCAGACTTACGAAAATGATAATCCGCTAAATCTTATTATGCGCGGACTGCTTTATCAGCGTCAGGGCAAGCTGCGTGATGCAATTACTACCCTTGATGAATTTGCAGTTAAAGAGCCGGACTTGATTATTACCCCTGCTGTAAAAGGCTATATAAAGCAGCTTGTAAGCCAATTATACTAACTGTGTATCTGGAATGAACACTTTGAACAATGAGCCCTTGGGTGCAGGATAAGATTATCCTCTAAATCATACATCTTAGCAATTCTTGTTACCAGAGGAGCTCCGCATTGCGGACATTTTAAACCGCCCGCACCATTTAAAATCAATTCCTTAAGGCTTTCTATTATTTCCTGTGAAACAAGGTTGTTCGTAAAGTCTTTTTCTAATCTTTTTATCTCTTCAGGGTTGCACCTTAAGCCTTTTGCAAGATTTTGCCTTACCGTTACTGCCAGAAACAGCTCTTTTCCGGCTTCAATTTCTTCAATGACAGTAATAGGAAGATTGCATTTTTCAGCCAGACCTTTCGGTGAAAGACCAAGATAATCTCTTCTTTTTTGTACAAATTGTGCTAATGTTTTCATATTTTTATTATATCACAACAAAAAAGCCCCTCATTTTCTGAAGAGCTTTTTTATTTTTTATTGTATTTATATGGAGGTTAATCTTCGTAATCTTCTGTTTTACTAGGTGCGTCTGTTGATTTAACGCTAAGTGAAGAGTATCTGTATTTACTTCCGTATGGATTGCTGAGGATAATTGATGAAGGCATATCTCCAGGCAGAAATTCTCCTCTGTCCTCAAGAGAATTATCGTCTTTAAGTGTGTAGCGTTTTACATCATTAGTTCTAATGTCATAGATATAGTATTCTACAGGTTTCCACTGGTCATCTCTGCCGTCAGCAGGTTTTCCTTCAATTCTCGGTTTTTCAAATGTAAGAGCAAGACTTCTGTCATTCACTTTAGAGAATTTAAGTCTATAGTATTCTTCATTTTTTCCGAGTACAACACCGCCGGCATCTTCATCAAATGGTGTTTTGGTTATATTATATGTCATTACATTGATAGGAGAATCTTTACCGGAGAATACGGATTTATTAAATGAACCATCTTTTTCATCGGTCCAGGCCATTTTTACAGGAATTTTTCCGTTTCCAGGGTTGATATTTAATACCTGGTAGAATTTTTTAATGATAGGTGCAACAGGTGAATCATATTCAGGTTTCATCCAGATTGTGTCGTGTTTTGTAATAATCTGGTTGATAGTATCATGAACAATTGAATCCCTGTATATTATACTATCTTTTCCTGGTATATAAACAGGAACTTCTATGGTATCATGTTGTATCTGATAAACTGTATCAGGATCCTGAATAATCGGAATATATTTTTCAACAGTATCAACCGGAACTTTAATTGTGAAATCGTGTTCAACATCTAATTTGTCACAACTTCCCATTCCGCCCAAAAGCATTGATGCTGCAAGTGCTCCTGTAGTTAAAGTACCTGCTTTACGAAGGGTTTTGTCTCCATTATGATCTTTTTTACCTTCAAATTGAATGTTAGGGGTAGTCATATTATTGTTTTGGTTTTGACGGTTTGCCAAATTCCTTGCCGGCATATAACTGCTATTTATAGAGTTTATTCGCATAGTGTCCTCCGATTAGTACTTTCCTGGTTAGATAAAAAAAGAACATGTTTTTTCTTGCTATTGAAAGCAGTATAAAAACATATTCTTTTACAATTCTTAATAAGAAACTTATTCTGCTAATTTTTCTCTTACTTTTGTTTCAATTTCACTTAATAAATCAGGATTTTCAGTTAAGAAATCTCTGGCTTTATCTCTGCCTTGACCGAGTTTTTCTTCATTATAGCTGAACCATGAACCCGCTTTCTTAACGATGTCTAAATTAACAGCTACGTCAAGAATATTACCGACTTTGCAAATACCTTTACCAAAGATAATATCAAATTCGGCAGTTCTGAAAGGCGGAGCCACTTTATTTTTCAGAACTCTTACTCTGACGTGGTTTCCAATGTCTTCACCATCACCCTTTACCCCATCGGTACGTTTAATTTCTAAACGTACTGAAGCATAATATTTCAATGCGTTACCGCCTGTAGTTGTTTCAGGGTTACCATACATAACACCTATTTTCATACGTAACTGGTTAATGAAAATAACTGTTGTATTAGTTTTTCCGATAACGCCTGTAAGTTTTCTTAAAGCTTTACTCATCAATCTTGCCTGAAGTCCCATTTGCTGGTCTTCCATAGAACCTTCGATTTCGGCTTTAGGAACAAGTGCTGCAACAGAGTCAACAACAACAACATCAACAGCACCTGAGCGTACTAACTCTTCTGTAATATCAAGAGCTTGTTCTCCAGTGTCCGGTTGTGAAATCAAAAGGTCATCAACTTTAACGCCGAGATTTCTTGCGTATTCCGGATCAAGAGCGTGTTCTGCATCAACGAATGCAGCAATTCCGCCTCTTTTTTGGCATTCGGCAACAATATGCTGAGCAAGAGTTGTTTTACCTGAACTTTCAGGACCATAGATTTCGATAATACGACCGCGCGGAACTCCGCCGATACCAAGGGCTACGTCAAGAGCAAGCGCTCCTGTAGGAATAGCTTCCACATTAACAGAAACCTTATCCCCGAGTTTCATAATTGAACCTTTACCAAAATCTTTTTCAATTTTTTCTATAGCAAGTTTGAGCGCCTTACTTCTTTCATCAGCGCTTGATGTTATTTCAGTTTCTTTTTCTTTAACCGCCATTATATCAATTCCTTATTTTTTATGTCTTGCTCATGCGTATTTAACGGCAATCGCGGGTTTGCTTGTCTTTTAACAGCCCGTTCACACACTATTCCCAAACATGACGTTCTTTTTTCTTATATAAGCCAAGTCCGATATGTTTATAGCTGTTGAGGTCGTTTTTGAGCTGGTAAACTTCTTTGTTCAAATCAACAATTTTTTGTCTGAGAGTTTCATTATCAGTTTTGCATCTGATCAATTCAACAACAACTTCATCCATTCCTTCAAGTTTTTCATCGATAACTTTTGCGATTTTATCGCTTAACGTATTTTCCATTTGCTGTAATGAAGCGAGAATGCTTCTCATAGCAGAAGGCTGTTTTTGTACCTGCGTAACCATAGGATTAGTAACACTCCTCTTCTGGGCTTGTACTCTTCTAAGATTTTTTACTTCATCATAAGAAAAGTAAGTTTGACCTTTGCTATTTTTTCTCGGCAAAATTGAAGCACGTTTACAAAGTTCAACGATTTCTTTGTTATCAGTGTTCAATATAGCTCTGACTTCTTGCGGAGATAAAGTCTTTTCTTTTAAAGCTTCTTTCAACATAATTTTACAGTTCCCTCAAAACTTCCCATTAATATTTTATTTTAGTCGGGATAAAAAGACAAATTATTTACAAATGTTGTAACACTACTTAATAAAATATTTGTGATAGAATTCAATTAATAAAGCAGCCGGATAATCGCGCATGAAAATGTGAGGAAAGTCCGTGCATCCAAGGACAGGCCGCCGGAGAAACTCCGGGCAGCGTGAGCTGGCGGATAGGACCACAGAAAAAATACTGCTAACGGCTTTTATAAAGTACGAGCGATGGTGCAACGGTGAGGTAAGAGCATCACCGGCGGTATTGAGAAATACCGGCCAGGCAACCCCCGGCAGGATGCAAGATTGAATTGAAGGTTTAAAGGCTGTCCGCCTACTTCTAAAAAATCGCTTGAGATTGGGAGTAATCCTGATACCAGACAGATGATTATCTAAAACAGAACACGGCTTACGGGCTGCTTTATTTTTATAGTGTACGAGAAATTTCCGCGATAAGGAACGATACAAAGCGAAACAACGAGGAACGAGTTGATTGAGCTTGTATGTGCCGGCGTAGCCGGTAGCTGAGCGGAAATTTTGAGTGGCGTTTGAAAAGCGGATTGCGAGCAAAGGGCGAACAGGCTTGCGTAAGTGCAAGACTGTGCAGACCCGCAAAACGCGAGCAACCAAGCAGGTGAGCCTTGCATGGCGGCGTTAAGCCGGCGGAGTAGGCGACACTAGATTATAGAAAGACTAGCCGCATGGCTAGTCTTTTTTGGATAAATAAAGTATAAAAAATGTTATAATATTCCTTTGGGGAATGGAAAAGGGAATAAGTTTAGAAAAACTGGTAACAGCTTATCTGGATTGCCGCAGAAGAAAGCGGAATACGGAAACCGCTCTTGAGTTTGAATTTGCACTGGAAGAAAATCTGGTGAAACTTTATGATGATTTAATCAGCGGTAATTATGAAATCAGTGAGAGTATATGTTTTATAGTTTTGTATCCGAAACCGCGTGAGGTTTGGGCTGCTTGTTTCAGGGACAGGGTTGTCCATCATCTTATTTATAATGAAATAAGTAAAAGATTTTATAACAGGTTTATTAAAGATACATATAGCTGTATTCCGGAGAGAGGAACAACAAATGCTGTTAAAACTTTAAAAAGATATGTGAGAGCTGTTACGAATGATTATACTGAAACTGCATATTATCTCAAAGCCGATTTGAAGAATTTTTTTGTAAGCATAGATAAAAATATTCTTTATGCAGAAATAAAGAAGCTGGTTCCTGAAGATTGGTTGTTAAAGCTTATAAAACAGGTAATATTTCACGACTGCAAGACAAAAGTTGAAATAAAATCATCAAAATGGAAATTTGATCTTTTGCCAACATATAAGAGCCTGTGGTATACACCTGATGAAAAAGGGCTGCCAATAGGTAATCTAACAAGCCAGTTTTTCAGTAATGTTTATTTGAATGTGCTGGATCAGTATGTTAAACATCATTGGAAATGCAAATATTATTGCAGGTATGTGGATGATTTTATAATTTTGGATAAAGATCCGCAAAAGCTTAATGAGATTCATAAAGACCTGACACGTTTTTTAAAAGAGCGTCTTGCTCTGGATTTGCACCAGAACAAAAAATCCGTAAATAAAATTGAGCGAGGAATAGATTTTGTAGGATTTGTTGCAAAGCCATACAGGACAATTCTGCGCCAAAAAACTTTGAAGAGAATATTCAAGATGATAAGAGAACAGAAAAAGAATCCGTTATGGTATACTCCTGAAGAGCTGCAAAAGTTTGCAGCATCAATAAACAGCTACCTTGGAATTCTCAGGAATACAAACGGGTACAGGTTAAGGCAGATTATTTGTCTGCAATGTATAAATTTATTCATTTCCTGTGATGAAAAGTTTACAAAATTAAAAATTAATGTGAAATGAGGATTGAAAAATGAAAAAGTAAGTTTATAATAAAAAATGAAGTTAAGTATAGTATGTATAAATGAAAGGATGTAGACGTATGCAAAAACCACTAATAGCAAGGATTTCGGGGGGGGGGGGGCATCTAATTTAAGCTGTGGTGTCAGAATTAGGTCTGGTGGAACTTTCCTCCGCAAAAATTTCCTTGAAAAGAAAGGCTTTACTTTAGCTGAGGTATTAATAGCTTTAGGCATCATAGGAGTAGTGTCCGCCCTAACGCTTCCAACGTTAAACGCAGCAATAAGTAAAAAGGTACGCGCGGAACAGATACGCACAGTGAAGTATAAGTTTACAAAAGCAACGGAGAAGATGGCAGCGCAGGGTCTAATCGGTCCATATGATAGTACAGCATCATTTGTAGCAGAACTTCAAAAACATTTAAAGATAGCGAAAGTATGTACCTCTTCGAATCTTCGGGACTGCTGGCCATATGACACAGTAACACTTTTAGACGGAAAAGAGT
>ULUV01038246.1_pt1 | contig 37018 bp, 31 predicted proteins | sample 1958921 | NCBI WGS metagenome assembly ULUV01 (sample SAMEA4835772, study PRJEB28245) | human gut metagenome | biome: gut microbiome; material: fecal sample | place: Denmark | collected 2008
CTAACGAAACTATGGATTTGATTATTGTGTTTTGCATAAGGTTCTCCTTAAGACTGCCTTCATTTTCTCCAATGAACTTTGAGAAAAAGAGTCCACTTTCAGACTATGTGCTCAGTCCACTTTTAAGGAGAACGCTCTTATGCGAAACAACAGGTCTTCTTGTTTCTGAATGTTTGGAAATTAAGAAGCCGAGAATTTCAAGCCAATGATTCCGATGGCGATAAGCGAAGCGAAAACAGTTCTGGAGACAGTGAAAGCTTCTCCAAACAAGAGAATGCCGGCAATAAAGGCGCCAATACACCCGATACCGGTCCAAATGGCGTAAGCCGTTCCTAAAGGAATAGTTCTCATCGCTACTGCCAAGAAATAGACGCTGGCGACCATTCCGATAATAGTGACCGCACTGTAGAACCAATTACTAAAGCCATCGGCATATTTCAAGGCAACGGCCCAAACGATCTCAAAAATTCCTGCAATGAAAAGATAAATCCAAGACATTTGTATCCTCCAAAACAAAAAGGCACCTTTGTCAGCATTCCTTCAATGGCCTGCGGAATACTGAAAAAGGTGCCTATCCGGCGATAGATTGCACAATGAAAGTATACCGACTCAGTAAAAATGCGGGTTATTCTGGTTAAGAGGATTTCTCGAAAGTTCTGACTATTTGAAATTTCACGTTCTTTCACAAGAACGGGTAATGGTAAAACTACGACAAATCAACGCATTGCTAAAATCAACCGTCAATTTGGTTTTTACTCTTAGGAGATATTTCATTGGAAGCGCTTATCGCTTGGTTTGCCGAAATTCATTGGGTGGCCGTTCTTCAAATTATTTTGATCGACATTTTGCTCGGCGGAGACAACGCGGTTGTTATCGCCTTAGCCTGCCGCAACCTTGACCCGAGCCTTCGTTTTAAAGGTGTGCTTTACGGGGCTGCCGGTGCCATCCTCTTGCGTGTGATCCTGATTGCTTTTGCCGTCACGATCATGAACATTCCATTCCTCAAACTTGTCGGAGCGCTTCTGCTTCTCTGGATTGGTATAAAACTTATTGTTCCTCAGGATGAAGGGGAGCATGAAATTCATGCCAGTAAGCGTCTTTGGGGTGCGATCAAAACCATCATCGTTGCCGACTTAGTTATGAGCTTGGACAACGTGATCGCGATTGCCGGTGCAGCTGAACAGGCACCTGCCGGTCATCAGATGGGACTCGTGATCTTCGGTCTCTTGGTGAGCGTTCCGTTCATTCTCGGCGGCAGCCAGCTGTTCCTGAAAGTTATTGATCGTTATCCGATCATTGTTTACGCCGGCGGCGCTTTGCTGGGATGGATCGCAGGCACACTGATTGTGGGCGACCCCGGCCTGACACCGCATATTCCGAACTTGGCCGAAATGCATACGCCTGCCGGAATTGCCGGTGCCGTCTTCGTGCTGATTGTGGCCTTTGCAATTAAAGGACTTCGGAAGAAGGCAAACTAACTTGTCAGCTTAAAAGCTGAAGGACTTTCAGGTCCTCCTGAAAATACAAAAAACGGCGTTCAACCGCAAAGGAAGAACGCCGTTTTTTGTCTGATGTCAGCGGCTGGTGCCGATAATCGCACCGCCTAAGCACACTTCTTCGTCATAAAAGACCGCGCTTTGTCCGGGTGTCACCGCCCAGAGAGGATCAAGAGAAGAGACCACTACGCTTTCATCGTCGGTGCGAATAACTTTGCATTCCTGATCGGCCATGCGGTAGCGCGTTTTAAGACCGAGCATTCTTCCGGCCTCGGGAGCTGTTCCGCTGATCCAGTTGGGTCGCGTGGCAGAAAGCGAGAAAGACTGAAGCCAAGGATGGTCGTGACCTTGTACGATATAGAGCGTGTTGTTCGGAATGTCCTTCCGAGCAACAAACCAAGGTTCGCCGTTGCCGAACTTAGAACCGCCGACGCCGATACCTTTGCGCTGACCTAAGGTGTAGTAAGAAAGGCCGATGTGCTCGCCAACAATTCTTCCGTCCGGTGTTTTAATCGGACCGGGTTTGTTGGCAAGGTAGCGATGGAGGAACTCACGGAACGGACGTTCTCCGATAAAGCAGATACCCGTACTGTCTTTTTTCTTGGCGTTCGGCAATCCGATTTCTTCGGCAATTCTGCGTACCTCGGTCTTGCACATGTCTCCGACAGGGAACATGGCTTTCGAGAGCTGGTACTGATTGAGACGATTTAAGAAGTAGCTTTGATCTTTAGTGTTGTCCACACCTTTGAGCAGTTCAAAGAGCCCGTCTCTTTCGCGGACACGTGCATAGTGTCCGGTGGCAATCTTGTCGGCGCCTAAACGGATGGCATGATCAAGGAATGCCTTGAATTTAATTTCGGAATTGCAGAGAACGTCAGGGTTCGGCGTACGACCGGCGGAATACTCGGAAAGGAATTCCGCAAAAACGCGGTCCTTGTATTCTTTGGCAAAGTTCACGGCTTCGATATCGATGCCGATTACGTCGGCGACCGCCGTGGCATCGATTAAATCCTGACGGGAAGAACAGTATTCGCTGTCGTCATCGTCCTCCCAGTTTTTCATGAAAAGACCGATTACTTCGTATCCCTGCTTCTTGAGAAGGTAGGCGCTGACGGCAGAATCCACTCCGCCTGAAAGACCAACGACAACTGTTTTTGTTTCCACACAAAACTCCTTACGATAATCCCGACATTTTAATAAGTTAGCGATCAACAGGCAGGCGATTTTCGCTATTCTTGTGTGCATAGTTGAAACAGACGACAATGCTGTTTTGCGAAAAAACAATGCCGCGGCTCATTAGCGCGAAAGAATAAAAGGATTCGAGATGATTGCGACTCAGAATGCAGCAGACAAAACTCAGAAGTTTTTAGACGATTTCAAGGTCTCTAAACCCGTGATCGGTTTGCCGGGCCTCGGCTGGGATACGCCGGAAATGGCGGCAGCTGTTTCCAATGCCGGCGGCTTGGGCGTGCTCCATATCGGTTTTAAAACCGAAGAGGAAATTGAAAGAGATGTTGCAAAAGTTCGTTCGCTGACCGATGAGCCTTTTGCCGTACTCATGTTCCCGCAAAAAGAATCGATCTTAGACGCCGAGAAACTTCGCCTGCAGGATACAGCGCTCTCTCCGCTCAGAGAGGATTTGGGATGCACGGCAGCTAGACCGATATCGGCTCCGCTTTTTGATAATCAGTTCAGGAAAATTGTTGAACTGAAGGTGCCGACCGTCGGCTTGAGACTCGGAGGTTTGAGAGAGCCTTATATGGAAGAACTTGAAGCCAACGGTATTTCTGTCTTCGGCATCGCGTCTAACCTTAGAGATGCCAAGGTTCTCGTCTCCAGTGGCGTCAATGCCGTCGTAGCCGCCGGCTGGGCCGAAGAAGGTCTGCTCTCCCATGAAGAAATCGGTAAAGATCAGGCTGAAATCGACTCCTTGGTCTTATGGTCGGAATGCGCAAGAGCATTGAGAGTTCCGGTTCTCGGCGCCGGTTCTGTCACAACCCAGAATCAAGTTCGTGTCATCAAGGCGCTCGGTTTAGCTGGCTTTATGCTTTCGGACGCGCTGCTGCTTGCCAAAGAGTCTCCGATTCCGGATTCCTGGCGTACCAAGGTAATGTACTTAGCGGACTCTGCCTCTGAGACGTCTGACACTTTCATGGGCCGAGCCTCACGCTATTTGTCTAACGGCTTTGCCCAGATCTTCCCCGAGAAAGGTCTTCCCGTCCTTCAGTTCCCTTATCAATACTTTGCACTGAAAGATATCTTTGATAAGGCATTAGAGATTGGCCGAATTGATTTGGCTCTTTTGGAAGTCGGACAATACGTCTATCTCGCCGAAAGCGGGACAACTGCTGACATCATCAACAAATTCTGCGGATATTGGAGTGAAGACTAAATGAAAGACAATCAGGCGCTTATCGTTGTCGACGTCCAAAAAGATTTCTTAGAAACCGGCGCATTGCCTGTTAAAGAGGGCAGCCAAGTCGTACCGGTCATTAATCGGATCATTCCGAAATTTAAAAATGTCGTATTTACACAAGACTGGCATCCGCAAGGCCATATTTCTTTTGCTTCGTCTCATCCTGGCATAGCGCCTTACAGCACCATTGATGTCTCTTACGGTAAACAAGTCCTTTGGCCGGAACACTGTGTTCAAAACACGTCCGGTGCCGAATTTGCCGAAGGACTGAACACGGAAAACGGCGACTGTTTTGTGAAGAAAGGTGCACACTCCGATATTGATAGTTACTCCGCTTTTCTAGAGGCAGACCGTAAGACCAAGACAGACTTAGGTGTTTGGCTGAGGTCTCAGGGAATTACAGAGGTCTTTGTCTGTGGTCTTGCAACTGACTTTTGCGTTAGCTGGACCGCCTTGGATGCGGCTGATGAAGGCTTGAGGGTATCCGTCATTGAAGACGCTTCCCGCGGAATTGACGTGAACGGCTCTTTAGAGGGCGCTCGAGCCGCCTGGAAAAAAAGAGGAATCAAACGGATTGATTCCTCTGAGATCAATTAGAAGAAAATCTTCATTAAAAGCGGAGTGAGCAGCGGTGCCAGCAGTGCAGTGGTCAAACCGGTTAAGCCGATGGCCAGACTGCCGTAGGCGCCGGCCGTCGAATCAATCTGGAAAGCGCGGGAAGTACCCATGCCGTGTGCGGAAAGACCGAGTGCAAAACCCTTGGCAGACGAAGAATCGACTTTTAGAAGCAGGAACAGAGGTCCTGCGCAGATCGACCCGAGCACGCCGGTCAGCACAACCAAGGAAGCAGAGAGGGCAGGAAGACCGCCGAGTTTTTCTGCAATGGACATGGCAATGGGCGTTGTCACGCTCTTCGGTGCCAAGCTAATGATGGTTTCCGGAGAAGCTCCGAGCAATCCCGCGATCAGGACAGTTGAAGTAATCGCCGTGAAGGCGCCTGCAAAAAGTCCCAATAAAATCGGTAGCCAATTTTTAGCCAACTGAATTCTGAGGTCGTACAGAGGAACGGCCAAAGCAACGGTTGTCGGTCCCAGCAGAAAATGAATGAACTGGGCGCCGGAAAAGTAAGTCTGATAGGGCGTATGCGTGGCCATCAGCAAAAGGACGACCGTGACAATGGAAACCGCAACGGGATTTAAGAGCGAATTCCAATTACTCCATTTATAGAGTTTCTGAGCAAAGAGGTAAGCGGCCAGCGTGACCGTCAGCCACAGAAGGGAAGAAGTGGAAAGCGAGGACCAAATCTCCTCGATGCCGTGAAAGTCGATGTTATTCATGCCTTGCCTCCTTCCGTTCTTTGCGTTTCTGCAGCCAGATCGTCGAGTACTTGATCACTAGGGCAGTCACAGCGATCGTCAGAATCGTACTGACGACCAAAGAGACGCCGATCGGAAGCGCTTCATTTTTGAGGCGGTCAATGTGTAGCATGATGCCGACACCGGCCGGGACAAACAGCACGGCAAGATAAGAAATCAGGACTAAGGAAATCGGACGGACCCAGGAAGCCAGACGGTCGTTTGCGATCAAGGCAACGAGCAGCAGGAACATGCCCAGAACCGAGCCGGGAACCGGGAGATGGAAGTACATCTCGGCAACGTTTCCCAAAAGTTGGAATACGAGTAGAAGGACCAGACCTTCGATCATTTTTAATTAATAGATTGTGAAAATTGACGTGGAATGCGAATGTATTCCTTATCTCAGCACAAAAACGACGTCGGAATCAGAAAATTTTTTCGAATTGAGTAATCAAAATAGGTTTGTCCAGTGGTATTTATTCTCATTTATCTAAATCTCACAAATCATTACAATCGCGGGAATCGTTAAGCCTTCGGGCTCAATTGTTTTACGCAACTTTAATAAGAGGAAACATCAATGTCAGTTCTCGACTCTTACATGAAAGACTTGGCCGAATTGGTTAACAAAGACCGCGGCACTGCAAACATTGCCGGCGTTACCGAAGCCGCCAAGATTATGAAGGGCCATCTCGAATCCATCGGATTCAAAGCCGACCTCGTTGACTTAGGTCCGAATGCCGGCAACGGTCTGTTCGCTACGAACAAGCCCAACGCTGACCACTATGACGTTCTCTTCAATGCTCACCTCGACACCGTTTTCCCTGACGGAACTGCTGCTGCTCGTCCTTTGACCGTTAAAGGCGACCGCGCCTACGGCCCCGGCTGCAGCGACTGCAAGAGCGGCGTGCTTGCCATCTACTACGCTCTGAAGGCTGCTCGTCCTGAAGATCTGGAAAGACTCTCCATCGCCGTTGCTCTGAACCCGGACGAAGAAACCGGTTCCAAGGCTTCCAGCGCCTGGCTCAAGGGCATCGCTGCTAAATCTTCCCGCGCTTTGGTTTTTGAAGCAGCCCGCGCAGGCGGTCAGCTCGTTCGCTCCAGAAAGGGTTCTACCAACTACATCGTGACCTTCCACGGTAAGGCTTCCCACGCCGGCAACGCTCCGTACAAAGGAGCCAACGCCAACATCGCCGCTATGCGCTTTGCGCTCGCAGCTGCCGGTCTGGCCGATGTCGATAAAGGCACAACGGTCAACCCCGGTGTGATCGAAGGCGGCAGCGCTCCTAACGTCATTTCCGAAAAATGCGTTGTTAAGCTCGACACTCGCTACTGGAACAACGAAGACGACAAATATCTCGACGACGGCATCAACAAACTGGCTGCTGCCGTTTGGGCTCCCGGCGTAACTCAGACCATCGAACGCGTCAGCCACAGCAACGCTATGCCGTTGTCCGACGCTACGAAAGAACTCGTTGCTCAGATTACCGAAGCTGCCAAACTCGAAGGCTTCGATATCGACTGGGTTGACGCAGGCGGTGCTTCCGACGGCAACCACATGGCTGAAGCCGGTCTCCCCGTCATTGACGGATGCGGCCCTGCCGGCGGCGAATTCCACTGCGACCGCGAATTCCTGCGCTTAGACACAGTCGAAGAACGCATTCGCATGATCACTCGCTTCCTGTCTCTGATCTAATTCAGTAGAAACAGATCTAAACGCAAACGCCCTTCGGGGCGTTTGTCGTTTCTGCGGACTCGAATTCGGCGCCGGTGATAAAAGAAATGCCTTGCAGGAATACAATGCATTTCATCTGAGAAAGTCAAAAAAGGAAATCGGAATGAAATTCGAATTGAACGGCGAATTTATTCGCTTAGGAGATCTGCTGAAGGCAGCCGGATTGACCGGTACAGGCGGAGAGGCAAAACAAGCCGTCCAGGACGGCCTAGTGAATGTAGACAGGAAAGTCTGCACCGAACGCGGCCACAAGATCCGCGCCGGACAGAAAGTCCAGTTTAAAGATCAGACGATTGAGGTCGTCGAGCAGGCAAAATAAAAGCACTCGATTTGCTGAGTGCTTCTATTGAATCGATTACTTGCGTTTTCCGCCGGCGGCAGCAACCGGAGGACGACCCTCGATATGACGGAAGGTAATGCGGCCTTTGGTCATGTCGTACGGGGAGATTTCCAGCGAAACTTTATCGCCGGCGAGAATTCGGATGTGATGCTTACGCATTTTGCCGTTTGTGTAGGCAATCAGTTCATAGCCGTTGTCGAGTTTGACGCGATAGCGAGCGTCCGGAAGAACTTCGGTAACGGTTGCAGTTGTTTCAATCAGGTCTTCTTTAGCCATATAAGAATAAAAGTTCCTAATAATCAATAGGAACAGGGTTTTAAAAAACGGATTTTACCTGACAATGCGCCTAAGTACGTAAACTCATTAACAAAAATGAGCCAATCGGGGCGGTTTTGCTAAAATCAGCGTAATAAATTACAAATTGATGCGAAAGGCCTTGTCGGTCCGGACGCGATCGGAGCGGAATTAATGAAGAACATTCTTATTGTTTATTACTCTCGCATGGGCCATACCGCCCGCATGGTTCGTACTATTGCCGACGAACTCGAGGCACTCGGAAACACCGTGACGGTTATGCCGGTCTCCGAAGCCCTTCGCGAAGGCGTGGACTGGAGCAAGCATGATTTCGTGCTCTGCGGCTTCCCTGTTGTCTACGGCACTTACCATCCGAACGTTTACGAATTTGTTCGCAACAACTGCACGGAACTCGACCGCAAGCCCAATGCGATGTTCAACGTTACCGTCGTTGCCCGCACACCGTTTAAGGCGACAGTCGAAGGCAACCGCTACATGCAGAAATTCCTTGAACGCTCTCCGTGGCGTCCCAGAGACCTCAAGTGCTTTGCCGGCAAGATTGACTATCCGCACCTGAATCTCTTTGATAAGAAGTGCATTCAGCTCATCATGAAGATCACAAACGGCCCGACAGACCCGTCTATGTGCATTGACTTTACTGACTGGGAAGATGTGAAGCAGTACGCCAAACACATCTCCGAGCTTGCCCACCAAGCTTAATCTCAGGCTAATTCTCAATGTTTTTATATCGCGCAACCCGCTAAAATTAGCGGGTTACGCTTTCTTTAGGACAGAAATAAATGACAGACACTCAAGAATATCCATGGATCAAGCACTACCCTGAGGGCGTGCCCGCGACCATTAATCCGGATATTTACGAATCATTGCCGGATTTCCAGGAAAAGATCTGTCAAGAGTACGGTGATGCTCCGGTCTTTACCAGCCTGGGCAAGACAATGACGTACAAAGAATTTGATGAGAAAGTGACGGCGTTTGCTTCTTATCTGCAGTCGCTGCCCGGCGTTGAGCAGGGCGACCGCGTTGCCGTGATGATGCCGAACCTCCTCCAGTATCCGATCTGTCTGTTCGGCATCATGAAAGCCGGACTTATCGTCGTCAACGTCAATCCGCTTTACACAGCTCGTGAACTCGGCGGACAGCTGAAGGATTCCGGCGCTAAGGTCTTGGTCATCATCGAGAACTTCGCCAAGACGTTTGAAAAGATTCAAAAAGATTCTCCCGTTGAGCACGTCATCACGACTCAGGTCGGCGACTTGCTTTCTGCTCCGAAGCGTCTGCTCGTTAACTTCATGCTGAAGAAAGTAAAGAAGATGGTGCCCGAGTTCAATCTCGAACACGTCGTCTCTTTCCGCGACGCACTCGCCCAAGGCGCTTCCAGAAAATTTAATCCGGTCAAGCTCGACCGCTACGACATCGCACTTCTGCAGTACACAGGCGGCACAACCGGCATTGCCAAAGGCGCCATGCTCACGCACCGCAATGTGTTGGCCAACCTGCAGCAGACGGGTGTTTGGATTTCCGGCGACTTCAAGAAGAAGACCGAAGTCGTTATGACAGCGCTTCCGCTCTATCACATCTTTTCTCTGACCGCTCTGTGCAGCTTCCTTCAGTGGGGCGCCCGCATGGTGCTGATTGCTAACCCTCGCGACATGAAGGGTTTAGTCAAAGAATGCGAGAAACAGCACTTTACCGTGATCTGCGGTGTGAACACGCTCTTTAACGGGCTGCTCAATACACCGGGATTTGACCAGGTTGACTTCAAGATGCTGAAGCTCACCGTCGGCGGCGGTACCCAGGTTCAGAAGTCTGTGGCCGAGCGCTGGAAGGAAGTGACCGGCGGCCACATTATTGAGGCCTACGGTTTGACCGAATGCTCTCCGGGCGTTGCCGCCAACCCGATGAATACACCGTGGAACGGCTCTGTCGGCTTCCCGTTCCCGTCTACTGTGGTTTCTATCCGCGGTGAAGGATTCAAGGACCTCGGCTTCTGGACGACTCCGCAGGAAATTCCGGAACACACCGGCGAAATCTGCGTGAAGGGTCCGCAGGTCATGCGCGGCTACTGGGATAAGCCGGAAGAAACGGCTGCCGTACTGCGCGACGGCTGGCTGCGCACCGGCGATATCGGCAATATGGACAGCAACGGCCGCATTACAATTACCGACCGCCAGAAAGACATGATTCTGGTCAGCGGCTTTAACGTCTACCCGAACGAAATTGAAGGCGTTCTTCAGAGCATGCCGGAGATTTTGGAATGCGGTGTGGTCGGTGTACCGAACGAAAAATCCGGTGAGCGCGTCAAGGCCGTGATCGTTAAGAAGGATCCGTCTCTGACTGTCGAGCAGGTCAAGGCTTATTGCCGTCAGAACCTCACCGGTTACAAGATGCCGAAAGAAATCGTTTTCGTTGATTCCATTCCGAAGACACCTGTGGGTAAGATTCTTCGCCGCGAGCTGAAAGATATCGTTGCGAAAGAAGAGGCTCCCGTAAAACAGGAGACGGAAGGACAAAAATCCGAAAATTAACTTAAATGGTTATCACACAAAGAAGGAGGCTCGCGGGTCTCCTTTTTTGTGGTTTTCTCAATGTATTAGTGGTTTTACTCAGGATTGTCGGACCACGAGGACGAAATAACCACACGGCCGAGAAAAATCCAAAATACGTCCACAAATATTTAGGTAGTAATACTCACGAAGTTAGAACTAATACCTAATACGAATTTCTAAAATTTCTCTTAATAGAAGAACATTAAATTTAAATTGATCGAATAAATAGAACAAATAATCGAGTAACTACTGATGCATTAGATAATAACTCTTAGTTGCCTGAATCCGATTTATCTCAGAACGTAAAATTCGTTTCTAGAAATATAAGGCCGACTTATCGGCGATGACTCTTTCTAAACCTATTGTTCTGGGAGAACCAAATGACATGGACTTTCTGGGCCGCCATCGTTGTTGTGATTGCAACGGTCTATGCCCTTATCAAGCGCTATGAAACTCGTCTCGTTCTGCTGACCTCCGGCTTTGTGATGGCCTTCATCTCTCTGCAGCCGATGATCGCTTTCAAGCAGTTCGACAAATCGATGACAAACGGCAGCCTGATCATCGCCATCTGCTCGGCGCTCGGTTTTGCTGCAGTGATTTCTCTGACCAAATGCGACGTTCATCTGGTTAGCCTTCTGATGAGACCGCTGAAAAAACTCGGCGTATTCCTTCTTCCTTCCTGCATGATCGTCACCAGCGTGATTGCCACCGCCATTCCTTCTATGGCCGGCCTGTCCGCTGCCGTCGGTCCGACAATGATCCCGATCATGATCAGAAGCGGCTTCAAACCCGCTATCGCTGCCGCAGCAGTCGGCGGCTGCATGATGCCGGCTTATTTGAACCCTGGCGTTTCTCATAACCCGTTCATCTCCAAGCTCGCTTCCATGGAAATCATGCAGTTCATCGGAGCTCATGCCACGACAACCGTCACCATGGGCCTGATCAGCATCGTCGTGATTACGCTTACCTGCTTTGCATTCGGTGACTTCAAGCGCGGTAAAGCCGCTGTTGAAGAAGCCGTTGAAGTTGCTTCCAACGAAATCGAACATCCGAACATTCTGTTCGCGATCGCTCCGATCGTCCCGGTCGTTCTTCTCGTTTGCGCTTCCATCTGGTTCCCGCAGCTCAAGATGTCCGTTGCAACGGCTATGTTGATCGGTACTTTCTACGCTTTAGTCGTTACACGCTCCAACCCTGAAGAAGTTACGAAGAAATTCTTCGCCGGTATGGGCAACGGCTACGCCAAGATCCTCGGCATCATCATCGCCGCCGGTGTGTTTGCCGCCGGTTTACGTGCCGCAGGCGTCATTGAAGTTTTCGTTCAGTATCTGACTCACTCCAACGAAGTTGCCAAGATCGGCGGTGCTTTCGGTCCGTTCCTGCTGGCCGTGCTGACCGGTTCCGGTGACGCTGCAGCCTTTGCTTTCAACGAAGCCGTTACTCCGCACGCACCGACATTCGGTATGACCATTGACGGTCTGGGCTACCTCGCCATGATGGCAGCCGGTATCGGTCGTCAGGCTTCTCCGCTTGCAGGCGGCATCATTCTCCTGTCCGGTATCGCAGGCGTCTCTCCGGTGGAAGTTGTCAAGAGAACAGCTCCGGCAGCCGTTGTGATGGTCCTTACCCTTTACTTCCTGGTTTAATAGGAACTCATTGGTATGAAAAATATTCCCGCATTAGATCCCAAAGTTCTCGATCTCGTTACCGAAATCTCTAAAGAACCCAAAGTTGAAGCGGCTATGGCCTTCATCAAAGACCAGACTGAAGTCGCTATGCAGGAACAGATTGAACTCTGCGAAATCGAAGCACCGACTTTCCATGAAGAGAAAAGAGCCGCTTCCGTTGCAGAGCGCATGAAGCAGTACGGTCTGACCGATGTTCATATCGATGAAATCGGCAACGTTATCGGTATCCGCAAGGGTACCGGCAGCGGCCCGGTTCTTGCCATCGGCGCTCATATGGACTCTGTGTTCCCGGCCGGAACCGACGTCAAAGTCAAAAAAGAAGGCAATATCTACCGTGCTCCCGGCATCGGTGATAACTGCTCCGGCTTAAGAGCGCTTCTCCAGGTGCTTCGCGCCATGGAAAAAGAAGACATCCGCACAGTCGGCGATATCTGGTTTGTCGGCACGGTCGGTGAAGAAGGCAACGGTGACATCCGCGGCTCCAAGCACCTCTGCGCCAACAACAAACTGGACGGCTTTGTTGCCATCGACAGTACCGACGTCGGCCGCGTCCTTTACGGCGCAGTCGGCTCTCACCGCTGGCGTTTAGCCGTGGACGGCACAGGCGGCCACTCCTTTGCCGACTTCGGCAAGGTTCCGAGCGCCATCCACGCTGTCTGCCGCGCCGGCAATATCATCGCGGACATCAAGGTTCCGGAAGATCCCAAGACCACCTTCACGATCGGTACGATCAAGGGCGGTACGACGGTGAACACGATTTCCGCACATTGTGAAGTGGACGTGGATATCCGCAGCGTTTCTAACGACGAACTGCTTCGCGTCGAAGCCGAGGTCTTGGGTGCTTTTGAGAAGGTGATCAAAGAAGAAAACGCCCGATGGGGTATTGCCGATGAACAAGGTCTGAAACTCACGAAGACCATGATCGGCGACCGTCCGGGCGGACTTCGTCCGCACAGCTGTCCGGTTCTTCAGGCTGCCCGCAGCGCCCAGAAGACACTCGGCATCGAGCTGACGAACTATGGCATGTCTTCCACTGATGCCAATGCTCCGATGAGCCACAACATTCCTTCTACCTGCCTCTGCTCGGGCGGCAAAGGAATCGGCGCTCATACCCTTAAAGAGCATTTCATCATGGAAAAAACCGAGCTCGGTCCTCAGCTGGTTCTCTTAACCGCGCTTGCTTTGGCCGGTACGGAAACCACCAAGCCACTGCTCTGATAAATAGAAGAACACAACACCTAGAACCATAAAACCCTCCCTGGGCGGCTTGCTTCTCTCCAAGAGAGAACGGCCGCCTCTTTTCTTTTTCATTAGAATGATTCGGAAAATCAACCGCTGTTTCCGAATCAATATGACTCCATCTTTGAAAAATAAAATGCCGGCATGGGACTTCCGATCTTCTTACGGAGGTCTGACTTCTCAGGCATATCGAAAGGCCCGTCAGCGGTTGGAAGCGGATATTCATATTCTCTCGGGGCTTGTGCCGAACGCCAAAGACGCGGTTTCGATCAGCATTGCCTTGGAGCATCTAGCGGAGGTTTTTAGCCTTACGGATTCTTTGATCGGCTATTGTCGATGCCTGTCTGCGATTGATACGAGGGAGCAGGAAGCCGCTAAAGAACGCGTTCGTCTTTGGGAGATCCATTCCCGTTATTACGAACTGATCACAGAACTGTTCCATCGGCTTGCCGATCTAAAGAAGAGCGATCCGATCTGGAAGGAATTGGATTTCAGCAAATGGGAGTGGCTCTTTGAACGCGTCTCAACTCGCTGGTCATTTTCGCTGTCGCCGCGCACTCTGCAGCTGCTCTATGAACTCAAAGCCTCGAACTTTGTTCCTTGCTCCGACCTTTACCACTCAGTGAACGCTCACTTGGTAGCGACCGTGCGGACAATGGACGGACTGACGAAACATCAGTCACATTCGCAGTGCATCGCCGTATTGAAAACCTCTGAAGATCCGAAACTCAGACAATCGACTTTTACGGCGCTCAACGAATACTATTCTCAGAACGCTTACCTCTACGCGTCCATCTTCAATATGCTCACGGGTTTCCGCCTGAAGGGCTTTGAGTTCGCCGAAATGGACTTCATGGCGCCGGCCTACTGGCAGAATGCCGTGAGTTCGGAAGCGGCAGACGCGCTGATGACGGTGGTCAGAGCCAATCGGCATATGCTGCGTAAGTCTGTCATCAGTCGAGCGCTTTTTACCGGAAAGAGCGCGATGGAAGTCTGGGACCTTAATGCGCCCGCACCGCTCAGAAGAGAAATTCATATTCCTTACGAGGAGGCGCTCGACAAGATTAAAGAAGTTGGGAAGGTGCTCGACGAACGTATTCCGGAAACCTTCGAATTGTTCGTCGAAAAAGGCTGGGTTGAGGTTCGTCAGCTGCCGGGCAAACAAAACGGCGCATTCTTCCAAGGCATTTTGTCGCTCAATGAGCCGAGAATTTTTTCGACGTATCTCGGATCATTCGCCTCCATGAGCCAACAGGCCATCATGTACGGCCATGCCTGGCACTTCTGGTTGCAAAGAGAGCTACCTGCGCAGGAGCGAAAGATTCCACGTGCTTTGATGGAAGTTGCCGGACACTTCTTTGCGCTGCTACTTTTTGAAGAAATCCAAGAAAAAGCAGCTTCAATGGAAGAAAAGCTGGAAGCCCTTTGGCAGGAGCTCACGTTTATCTCGAACTATGTCATAAACATGGGTGTGCGCTTTGATTTCGAAAGAAGTTTCTTTGAAGAGCGAAGGAAAGGCGTGTTATCCGTCACCAAAATTTCTAATCTGTTGTCCGAGGCGTGGCAGGCTTGGTACGGAGAGAGTACCGCCGGCATCGATCCCTATCTTTGGATCAACCGCGGTCAGTTCTACAAGATTGACGACTACTTCTACAACTACCCGTATATCTTCGGTACGGTTTGCGCCTACGGATTATCTGAGATTCGTCATCGAATGCCGGAAGTGTTCCCAAAAATTTACAGTGACTTTCTCTTTAACAGCGGACGTATGTCTGTCGACGATCTTTTTAAAAAGTTTTTCAAGATCGATATTACTCAGCCTGAATTTTGGGAAAGCGGACTGAAAGCGATGGAACGGAAGATCTCTGTTTTTGAGGCGGAAGCACGGAAGTATTCCGAAAAAGCGGTAATGGAAAATACTTAACAAGAAAATCTCCTTTACAACTTTCCATTGTTGGCTCGCTAAACAATCGAAAATTGTAAATTCCTGAATGAATGTTCATTCAGAATTGAACTAGAATTGTGTCCGTTGTGCTTCTCAGGCGAGAAAGCGCACTCAAATCAGAATAAATTGGGAATAAATCTCGAGGTTTTTCATGTTATTGAACGACTTAAAGAAGGCGGCGTTGTGTGTTGCCGCGGGCTTTGCCGTGACTATGTTCGGCGGATGTGACTCGCAGAAATCAACCGGTGCTCCGGCCGGAGCCGGTGCTCAGCGAGCTCCTCAGGTTTCCGTCACGGAAATTCAGCCGACCGAGTTGGACATGACCACGACACTTCAGGGCCGCACGGCCCCTTATTTAGTTGCCGATGTCCGTCCTCAGGTCGCCGGAATTCTGCAGAAACGGCTCTTTAAGGAAGGAAGCGAAGTCAAAGAGGGACAAGCGCTTTATCAAATTGACCCGGCTGTTTATGAAGCCGCAGTGGCAAGTGCCAAGGCAGAGCTTCAGAGAGCTCAGGCCGTGCTGTATCAGACTCGTCTGACAGCCAACCGCTACGCACAGCTGGTGAAGACTAACGCGATCAGTAAACAGAACAACGACGACGCCCAGGCCGCTTACAAACAGGCTCAGGCTGCAGTCGCTGCCGCTGAAGCCGGATTAAAGAATGCCCAGATCAATCTGGACTACACGACCGTTCGCTCTCCGATTACCGGACGCATCGGCCGCTCCTTGGTCACGCCGGGTGCATTGCTTTCCGCACATCAGGCTCAGAACATGGCTGTCGTTCAGACATTAGATCCGATCTATGTCGACGTGACTCAGTCGAGTAAAGAAATTCTCAGTCTTAAAAAAGATATCGCTGCCGGCAAACTTAAAACCAAAGACGGCGCAATTCCTGTGACTTTAATTATGGAAGACGGAACTAAGTATCCGCAGACAGGTGAACTCACACTGTCCGAAGTTTCCGTTGATCCGGGTACCGGCACTATTACGCTGCGTGCCGAATTCCCGAACCCCGACAACATTCTTCTGCCGGGTATGTTTGTCCGTACCGAACTGCCTCAGGGCACGATGGAAAAAGCTTTGCTGGTACCGCAGCGTGCCGTGATGCGCGAAGCCAACGGCACCCCCTACGTTTATGTGGTTGAGGACGGCAAGATTGCGATCCGCCGTTTGGTAACGCACCGTACACAAGGCCAGAACTGGATTGTTGAAGACGGCCTGAAACCGGGCGAAAAGGTTGTCATCGAAGGTCTGCAGAGAATCCGTCCCGGCGTGCCTGTTCAGATTGTTCCGACAATGGCCGAGCAGGAACAAGCCAAGGCGGCAAAGGCTTCTAAGCAGTAAATTCAGAGGTTGATATGGCAAAGTTTTTTATTAACCGACCGATTTTTGCTTGGGTGATCGCAATTGTGATCATGCTGGCCGGCACGCTTTCGATTTTGAATCTGCCGGTTTCCATGTATCCGCAGATTGCACCTCCTCAGGTGAGCATCTCTGCGACCTACCCGGGCGCTTCTGCTAAGACGATTGAAGATACCGTCGTTCAGGTCATTGAACAAAAGATGACCGGCTTGGACGGTTATCTGTACATGAGTTCGACCAGTGAGTCGAGCGGCCGAATCAACATTACGCTGACGTTTGCCGCCGGTACCGACCCTGATATGGCTCAGGTGCAGGTTCAGAACCGCCTGTCTCAGGCACAGTCTTCTCTGCCGGAGGTGGTTCAGCGCTTAGGCGTGACGGTTATCAAGACAACCGCAAGCTTCCTGAAGGTTATCGGTCTGACTTCTACAGACGGCTCGATTTCTTCTGCTGAACTCGGTGACTATCTTGTTTCCAGTATTCAGGAACCGCTGAGCCGTGTGGACGGTGTCGGTGAAGTCGAAGTTTTCGGTTCCGCTTTCGCGATGCGTATTTGGCTCGATCCGGAAAAGCTTCACGAATACGCTCTGACGCCTGCAGATATTAAGAGTGCAATTAATACGCAGAACGTTCAGATTTCTTCCGGTCAGGTGGGCGGTTTGCCGGCCGCTAAGGGTACGGCTCTTAATGCGGTTATCACCTCGAGCTCTCTGCTGGAAACGCCGGAACAGTTCGGCGCGATCTTCTTAAAGACTCAGCCTAACGGTTCTCAAGTCTTCTTACGCGACGTGGCCCGTATTGAAAAGGGCCCGAAGATGTACGAAGCCACGGCCTTCTATAACGGCAAACCGACTGCCGGTCTTGCGATTAAATTGGCCTCCGGCGCAAATGCGCTGCTGACTTCGGACTTAGTCGACAAAAAAATGGAAGAGCTGTCTCACTTCTTCCCCGAGAAGTATGAGTACGTGATTCCGTTCGACACGACACCGTTCGTGCGCATTTCCATTGAAGGCGTGATCCACACCCTGCTCGAAGCTATCGTGCTGGTGGTGCTCGTGATGTATCTGTTCCTGCAGAACTTCCGCGCAACACTGATTCCGACGATTGCCGTGCCGGTGGTGGTCTTAGGTACCTTCGGTATTTTGGGTGCCATGGGCTACTCCATCAACATGCTGACGATGTTCGCCATGGTGCTGGCGATCGGTCTGCTGGTGGACGACGCGATCGTGGTCGTGGAAAACGTCGAGCGTGTGATGGACCAGGAACGTCTATCTCCGCATGACGCGACCGAAAAATCCATGTCGCAGATTACGGGCGCCTTGGTCGGTATCGCGATGGTGCTTTCTGCCGTGTTCGTTCCGATGGCTTTCTTCGGCGGCTCTACCGGTGTGATTTACCGTCAGTTCTCGGTGACGATTGTGGCCGCTATGGGCTTGTCCGTCCTGGTTGCTCTGACGCTGACACCGGCTCTTTGCGCCACAATTCTTAAACCGATCAAACACGACAAGGCTGAGAAAGGCTTCTTCGGCTGGTTCAACCGCTGGTTTAACAAAGGCGCTGAAGGTGCAACTTCCGCTGTGGGCTACATGACCGCTCGCTGGAAACGCTTCATCGTGATCTACGGCGTCATTATCGCCGGCGTCGTGTTCGGATTCCTGAAAGTTCCGACCGCCTTTATGCCGGACGAAGACCAAGGCTCTTTGATGGTTCAGATCCAGCTGCCGGAAGGCTCGACCAGAGAGCAGATTCTTCCTGTTGTAAAACGCATGCAGGATTACATGCTCAATGAGGAAAAGGATTCTGTAGAGTCCGTGATGACAGTCGTCGGCTTTAGCTTGGCCGGTATGGGTCAGAACACCGCTATGGCCTTCGTTAAGCTTAAAGACTGGAGCGAACGCCCGAACCCCGAGCAGAAAGCTCAGGCGGTCGCCGCTCGTGCTAACCGCACACTGATGAGCTGGAAGGATTCGATGGTGTTCGGCTTTGCTCTGCCTCCGGTTCCCGAACTCGGTATGGCGGACGGCTTTGATATGTATCTGCAGGACTTGAGCGGCCAGGGCCATGAAGCCTTAATGGCGGCTCGCAACCAGCTACTGGGCGCAGCCCGCAGCAACCCGCAGCTCTACAACGTTCGTCCGAACGGCAAGGAAGATGCACCGCAGCTTCAGCTGCACATTGACTTTGCCAAGGCAGCCTCCTTGGGCGTGAGCGTGGCTTCTATTAACGATACGCTCTCTACCGCTTGGGGTTCCTCTTACGTCAATGACTTCTACGATCGCGGCCGTATTAAGCAGGTCTACGTCCAGGGCGACGAGAAGTTCCGTCAGCGTCCCGAAGACTTGGATCGCTGGTACGTGCGCAACGATAAGGGCGAAATGGTTCCGTTCTCCGCATTCTGCTCTACTGAGTGGAAGTTCGGTTCCTCTCGTCTGGAACGTTTCAACGGTTTAGGTGCCGTGAATATTCAGGGTGCTCCGGCCGCAGGCTTTACGACCGGTCAGGCCATGCTTGCCATGGAAGAAATTGCTAAGGCGCTGCCGTACGGCTTCGGTATCTCCTGGAACGGTATTTCCTTTCAGGAACAGCAGGCCGGATCTCAGACCGGTGCGCTTTACACGCTGTCCATTTTGATCGTGTTCCTGTGCTTGGCCGCGCTTTATGAAAGCTGGTCTATTCCGATCGCTGTAATTCTGGTTGTGCCGCTGGGCGTGATCGGCGCGCTCGGTATGACTGGCGCCTTCGGCATGAACAACGACGTGTACTTCCAGGTCGGTTTGCTGACAACCATCGGTTTGGTCAGTAAGAACGCGATTTTGATTGTGGAGTTCGCAAAAGAACTGCATGAGAAGGGCGAGTCTATCGTCCATGCAGCTGCACATGCGGTTCGCATGAGAATTCGTCCGATTATGATGACTTCTCTGGCCTTCGGTCTCGGCGTGCTTCCGCTTGCTAAGGCAACCGGCGCCGGATCCGGTGCACAGAACGCCATCGGTATCGGTGTGTTAGGCGGTATGCTGACAGGTACTTTCCTCTGTATCTTCTTCGTTCCGCTGTTCTATGTGCTCATTGTTAAGCTTTTCGGCGATAAGATTAAAAAGAAAAAACCGCAGGAAGCCCTGCAGGAGAATAAGTAAATGAAGGCATTAAAACTCACGGTTATTGCCTGTTCTCTGGCCGTCTGTGCCGGCTGCACGATGGCGCCCAAATATGAAAGACCTGCCGCGCCGGTCGCGGCAACTTTCCCGACCGGGGAAGCGTACAAGGACGTGATGACCACAGCCGCTCCGCTCCCCGACTGGAAGGTCTTCATCACCAACCCGAAAGCCAAGAAAGTGGTTGAGATGGCACTTGCCAACAACCGCGATCTGAGAGTTGCGATCCTCAATATCGAAAAGGCCAGAGCGGCCTACGGTATTCAGAGATCTGCGCTGATGCCGTCCGTGGCAGCCGGCTTGCAGGAAAATGCCGGTAAAACACCAAGCATGATGTCGGCGACGGGCAGCAGCTACGTTTCTCACACGTATCAGGCGAACCTGGCTTCTACGGCTTGGGAGCTGGATCTCTTCGGACGTGTCAGAAGCCTGAGCGAAGCAGCTCTCCAGCAGTTCTTCTCGGCTGAAGAAAACCGTGCCGCCGCACAGAACGCCCTGATTGCGCAGGTCGCCACTTCTTGGATTAACTTAGGCGCTCAGAAAGAATTTCTCCGTCTGCAGAAAATTACGCTCCAAAGTCAGGAAGAAAGCTTCAAGCTGATGTCCGACAGCTATCGTTTGGGCGCGAGCTCTCTGCTGGAGCTAGAACAGGCTCGTACGACGGTTGCCACGGCTCGCGCTGCAGTAGCGCAGTACGAACGTAGCTTGGCTCAGGCACAGAATGCTCTGAATTTAGTTGTCGGCTCCCAAGTTCCTGCGGATCTTGAGCCGAACAATCTGGAAGAAGCTACGAATTACGGAGCGATTGCTCCTGCCGGCTTAAGCAGTGACATCCTCTTAAACCGTCCGGACATTAAGGCTGCCGAACATGATCTGATGTCTGCGAATGCCAACATCGGCGCGGCTCGAGCCAACTTTTTCCCGCGCATCTCTTTGACGGCAGGCATCGGCTCTTCTTCCCGTCACTTAAGTGACTTGTTTGATGCCGGTACGGGCCTTTGGACGTTTGCACCTTCCGTTTCTCTCCCGATCTTTACCGGCGGAGCGAACCTTTCGACCCTGCGTCAGGCAGAGGCACAGCAAAAGATCATGGTCGCAACTTATGAGAAGACTGTGCAGAATGCTTTTGCAGAGGTAAGTGATGCGCTTGCTACTGTCGGCACGGTGAACCGTCAGTGCGCAGCCTTAAAGGATTTGGTTAACGCTACGGAAACGGCTTACCGTCTGTCTCAGAGCCGTTACAAGAACGGTCTTGACGGCTTCCTGACCGTACTGGAAAGCCAAAGACAGATGGTTGCTGCTCAGACGAATTACATTTCTGCCGAGAGTAATCGCCTGTCCAGCGGCGTAATGCTCTATAAGGTGCTCGGAGGCGGCTCTGTCATTGAACCTGAAACTCGGGCAGCTGCTCAAACGGAAGCTCCAGCTGCCGCTGAACAGGCTCAGGCAGTTCATGTCTCGAGCGGAGGCGGAAATGCTTAAAACTAGAGAAACCAGAGTTGAAGAGCGTAAGGAAGAAAAACGCAGCGAAAAGCGCGATCGAATTTTGCGTGCCGCGGAAGCCATCTTTTTAGATAAAGGCTTTCATGCGGCAAGCATGAATGAAATCGCAGAAGCGGCCAACGTCAGTACGCCTCATCTTTACAACTTCTATGCTAGTAAAGCTGCTTTGGCGTTGGCAGTGCAGCTGAAGATGGGGCAGGAAACTTTTGATGCTCTAAAGACAGCGATGTCCGCAGGAGAGAAGAACCCGAGTTGTCAGTCGATTTTTGATTCTCGTCGCTCTTCACTGATGCTGACGATTCTGACTGAGTGCACGCGCAATCCCGAGATAAAAGAAAAGATTAAGGAAAACGGCGCACGTCTTCGGAAGATGATTTCGGAAGCGGGCGGCATCTCGCCAGACGACCAGGAAGGGCAGTACCGCATTCTCTGCGTGATGGCCATGTACCTTGGTATGTCGATTTCCAACATCTTTACGCCGGTTGAAAACCGTGAACTGATGACCAAGATTTTGGCGCAGGCTGAAACCTGTATTCTTCCGTTTTGCGGAGATAAAGGGTCAAAAGCAACAGTATCCTAATACTTAGAGATTAAGTAAGTGTTCACATACATCCCGGGATCAAACTCGGGATTATTTTTTTGATTTTTTCCTTATCTGAATTTGCGGATTAGGGGTGTTTAGCCGAGTGTCAGTTTTAGTAGTGAGAAAACGGATTTTGAGTTTGACTCAATTGTGGTAAGTTGAAGACAACTACGACTTAGTTCGATGAAGTTGAACCGTGAATAAGATTCTTAGGCTGATCGCTGCAGTAATCGGTTTTCTTTTGCTCAATGTGCAGGCTGAGGAACCGAAGGAATACGCGTTTGCGATCAACTCAGCCGTTACTCCGCTTCTGCATGCCGCTTTTGTAAATCAAACGATTAAGACGGTCGAGAGAGCCGTGGAGCCGGCCAAGCTAAAGGTTATGTATGTCGAGCTGCCGGAGTTAGAAAGGCTGATCGAAGACCATCAGGCGGATTTCTTCATTTCGACTGCGGCAACCATTCGGCGCTATCAGGATCTAGGCGCTCGTGATGTGCTGACAGCGTCTTCACCGTTCTCTAAAAATCCGAATCGGTCTGAAGGCTCTTTGTTCATTGTTAAGGCCGACAGGTCGGATATCAATAGCGTTTCGGACCTCAAGGACAAACGTGCTGCGGCAGGTCGCCCGACTGCTTTCGGGATGTATTTGGCCGCGATGGGCGAGATTGCCGCGGACGGTTACGATCCTAAAACCTTTTTTAGATCGACTCAGTTTTACGGTCTTAATCGCGATCAAATCATTAAAGACGTTTTGAACGGCAAGGCTGATGTGGGGATTTTGAGAGCCTGCTATCTCGAGGATGCGGTTAATCGAAAGGTTGTTACGACGGATCAGCTCAAGTTTATCAATCTTAAGAGCGATCCAGACCACATTTGCCTGCACTCCACACGACTTTATCCGAACTGGAGTTTTGGCTCGAACCCTTCCGTTCCACCGGCAGTCCTGTCAGCGGTGGCTGCAGGTTTGATTGCACAAAAACCGGTCGGTATCGGTTTGTATTGGTCCGTTGCAAGTGACTACACCGCGGTAGACAATCTTCTGAAGTCTCTGCGGCTCGGGTCGTATCAGCGGTTTAGTAAAGAATGGTTTTGGCAGCGAATCGTCGAATATCGCTTTTGGATCTTGAGTGCCCTAGCTGCTTTTGTTCTTTTGCTGATCCATTCTCTCATTGTCTCAAGGACGGTGGACATTAGGACGAGGGAGCTCAAAGAATCGCTCAAACGTGAGAATAAGAGTTTTAATGAAGCACAAAAGCGCACCGACGCCTGATGAAAATGCAGCGAGCGGCTGTCGTCGGGCAGATTTCCAGCCTGATCGCACATGAACTCAATCAGCCGCTCGCTGGTATCAAGCTCTATGCTCGGACGCTTCAGCGCGCTAAAGATTCGGGAACATTGACAGAAGACAAGCTCGGTACAGCCTTGACGGAGATTCGCACGGATGCGGACTTAGCTGCCGCCATTGTTGAGCGAGTCAGAAGCTACGCCAAAGGCACTCGCAGCGAAAGAGTGTCTTCGGAAGTTTCCGAGCTCGTTAACAAAGCAGTTCGAGAATTCAAACGACAGAGCGGAGAAAGAGTTGAAGTCTGGGTCCCTCAAGAGCAACCGGTCTATATCATCGTGAACCCGCTCGAATTTGAGCTGGTGATCATTAACCTTTTGAGAAATGCGGCTCAGGCACTTCAAGAACTTGGAGTCTTGAATCCGAAAGTGGCTCTGACGATTAAGCGAGAAGATAACAAAGCGCTAATTGCAATCGAAGACAACGGTCACATTGAAAAAGAAAAGATTGAAAAACTCTCAGAACCGACTAATTCAACGAAAGCTGACGGATTAGGTCTAGGTCTGCAGATTGTCAGAAGCATTATTGAAAATCACGGTGGCAAGATTTTCTTTTCTCAGGCGGCTTCGGGTGGGTTGAGGGTAGAAATTAGGTTGCCGGCAGAGGAGACGACAGAACAATGACAATATCGAATCCGATTATTCGCATAGTGGACGATGAAGCAGTCGTCCGAAAAGCGCTGAAGTTCCTCCTTGAGTCCGAGGGATGGACGGTCGAGGCCTATGAGAAAGGCTCTGAATTTTTAGTTGAAGACCGACCCTCTCTCATCGGCTGTCTCATTCTTGATGTCGCTATGCCGGAGATGAACGGACTGGAGCTGTACCATCGACTGCGTGAAAGAAAGTACGAGGTTCCGGTGATTTTTCTGACAGGGCATGGCGATGTGGACATGGCCGTCCAGGCGATGAAGGACGGCGCCATCGACTTCATTCAAAAGCCGATTAACGAGGAGAGACTTCTGTCAGCCGTGGCAAAAGCAGTTCGATATGACGAAACTCACAGAGGCTGGACGATTTCGGAGGAGGAAGAAAAGAAGAGATTTCAGACACTGACTTCTCGGGAAAAACAAATCTTATCGCTGATTGCGAAAGGGCTGATTAACAAAGAAGTCAGCGAGCGCCTCGGACTTTCACCGAGAACAATTGAGGTTCATCGTCAAAAAGGACTCCATAAATTAGGGGTACAAACAGTTTCGGAATTAGTGAGATTACTCTCTCACATCGAAGAAAACGCTCTTTTTTGATATTTGTCAGGGTACTTAAGTACTGCGATGCGCAAAAATTCAATTAACGAATTTCATATCTACTAAGGAGATTAAAAATGAAGAAGCTCTGCATCGCACTCGTTTCTGCACTGGCTTTCGGCGTTGTTGATGCTGAAGAAACTGATCTTGTTGTCGTCGGCTCCGGCGGCGCCGGCCTCTCTGCCGCCATCATGGCAGCTCAGCAAGGCAAGAAAGTTATTGTTCTCGAAAAAATGCCGATCATCGGCGGAAACACTCTCCGCAGTGAAGGCGGTATGAATGCCGCAGGTACGCTCCAACAGCTTGAACATGGCATCATGAACGATTCCGCCATGCGTATGAGTATGGATGCTCAGAAGGGCGGCCATTATCTCAACAATCCTGAGCTGACGCTGACTCTGGCCGAGAACGCCAAAGACGCCGAAGCTTGGCTCCTCTCCTTAGGCGCTCCTTTCTGCCATCGTATGGGCCGCGGCGGCGGACAGACAGCTGCCCGTGGTCACGGACCTTGTGACGGTTCTGCAGTCGGACAGTCTGTGATGAAGGTTCTTTACGGTACAGCTAAGAAGATTCCGACGATAGAAATTCGTCCGCTTAACCAGGTCACAGAGCTTTTGACCAAAGACGGCAAGATCTCCGGCGTGAAGGTTGAAACAAAAGGCCAAGATAAGAAAGATTACACGATTGATGCCAAGGCTGTTGTTCTGGCAACCGGCGGATTCGGCGCAAATGCCAAGCTGATTTCTTCTTTAAGGCCGGAATACAAAGGTTTTGCTACAACGAACCAACCGGGTGCATTGGGTGAAGGTTTAGACTTGGCTAAAGGCGTTGGTGCAACTTTCGTTGATTTGAGAGAGATTCAAGCTCACCCGACCGTTGTTCCTGTTAAAGGCATTCTGATTTCTGAATCCATGAGAGCCCGCGGCGGGTACCTCGTCAATAATGAGGGCAATCGCTTTGTGAATGAACTTCAGCCGCGTGACGTCGTTGCCGCTGCTGTATTGGCTCAGCCGACAGGCAAAGCATGGCTCCTCATCGATGACAAACTGGTTAAGTCCAACAAGCTGGCTGCCGGTTATGTTTCTCAGGGTTTGATGGTTTCCGGCAAGAATGTTGACGAATTAGCTAGGGCTATGGGCGTACCTGCCAAGAATCTTAAGGCCACAATGGATCAGTATCAAAAAGCCTTCGAGACCAAGAAAGACGAGGCTTTCGGGCGCCCTGAGATGGTCGTAGCCAACAATGTCTGGCCTATGTACGCTGTTCAGATCACTCCGGCTATTCACCACACTATGGGCGGCGTGAGAATCAACAAGAACGCAGAAGTGATCGGCGTGACAGCTAAACCGATTCCCGGCCTCTATGCTGCCGGTGAAGTGACTGGCGGTGTTCACGGCGGTAACCGCATCGGCGGAAACGCGGTTGCCGACATCATTACTTTCGGCCGTATTGCCGGCGCGAATGCTGCTAACTATATGACGAAGTAATAAGATCTACAGTTGATTCACCAAAACGCCCTTCGGGGCGTTTTGCGGTATTGTGAGCCTTATTAGCAAAACTTGCAGATAAAGTGGGATGCGGAGAAAGTTCAATTTATAAGTTTTTAAAACCAAAGAGCCCAGCATAGGGCTCTTCGATCTGGTTGGATTTACGATAAATTATGCAAGTGCGTTAGCTGTAAAAGCGACAATCGTACAAACTATCAAACCAACAACGTGATTAGGTCTCTGGAAAAGATTCGCTTCTTTCAAGTTTGAGCCTGGTGTAACAGGAATCAGTGTTGGGAGGTTTGCAACCGGTCCGCCGGTTAAAAAGTGCTGGAAGATCGCTGCTGGACCACACGCAGCAATCGCAGCAGCCAAAGGACTTACGCCGGCAGCAATAATTACCGGCAACAGCGGAATGGTTAATGCTCCGGAGGCGGAATAAGATTGAGTTACCAAGCCAGCGATGCAGGAGACCAATATCATTACTAGAAGCGGCGAGATATCCAATACGGGTTGAAGGACGGTATTAATTGTTTGAGTCATACCGATTGCTTTAATAACTGATCCCATAAAGACGAAACCGATGGTTGCAACCAAAGGGATAGACATTAGCTTTAAGCCGTTGATCATCTGAGATTCGCCTTCGGAGGGTTTCGTTCCGGACATAATCAAGGTGATCAAACCGCAAGTAATACCGACAATAAAGACAGGGAAGCCAACGGCAAAACCAACCATCATTAAAAGGAATGGGAAGAAAGCCTTCCATGAGGAAATCTTCTTGATATCTTCAGATTCCGTACTGGCTAAAAGTGCTTCAGCTTGTTCTCTTGAAAGCAGCTTGCCCTCTTTTTTCATTTTGATGTAGTTGCGAACAAACGCGCACAAAATGACGGATAAGGCGGTAATCGCACCGGCAATATTGATCATGCCGAAACCAATTCCTGCAGAACCGATGATGGCAACTTGCGTTGGGTGTGTAAAACCTCCGAAGTTCCCGAGAATACCTGCATGGCCTTGCGAACCGGCAGCTCGATTAGGATCCATACCCATTTTTACTGCCGCTGGGCAGGCAATAGCTCCAGTTACGATCGGAGGTGCATAGCCAGTGAGCATCCCGATGATACCGGCAGAAACTGCGCCTGAGGCGATTACGCCGGGTGCACCGCCGAATCTGGTTCCAAAGCGGATTACTGATCTAACGATTGCTCCGAGGAAGCCGCTCGCCTGCAAAATACCGATAAACATCAGCACACCAGTCATATCTGCAATCACGCCTATAAGACCAGAGCTAACCAGCTTAGCAACTGTTACAGGCTCCGAGCCGGAAAGAGGAAATCCAGCAATTAATGCAACTAAAGCAGAACCTAAAATTGCGGTTAGGTAGAGCGGCGTTTTCCCCGAAATCATAAGAATTAGGACGACCGCCATTGCACACTGAGCAACTATCATTTGGGTTGACATTTCATACTCCTAGAGGGGGAATGATTCGTTTGCTTTAATAATTGAGAGGACTAGTAACTTTTGTCTTTCTTCTGCGCTGGTGAGTACTGCAAATTCGAGGTCCGTATGCAGGTTGCCTCCGACGATTCCCATGCCACAGATTGTAGGGACACCTTCACACGAAGTGATTCCAGCGTCGGCTGCTCCCTTGACGTCTATGCCTTTCACGGCAATCCCCAACTCATCTCCAGCCTCCCTGATGAGTTTGAACAGCTGTTTATTAACGTCGTTGTTAATGAATGGCAAGAAGCCAATCGGCTCTGAAATTTCTACTTTGATGCCGTTTTTCGAGTACTTTTCTGCAATCGACTTGAATGAATCCAATAAAAACTTCCGTTGCTCTAATGTAGAAAATCTCGTATAGAGTTTCGCCTCAGCAGACGGCGCGACAACGATTGCTCCTTCTCCTCCGAAAATGACGCCGACGTTTGTGCTGTATCCGGCTTCTTCATTAGATAATTTGGACATTTCATGAATGACTCCGCAAAGAGCATGTATAGCGGAGTGACCGTCAGCAAATGCGTTTCCAGCATGAGAAGCTTTTCCGATGACTTTGATATTGATCAAATCACCGCCGTTTCTGCCGGTTACCAAGGCGCCGTTGGAACGAGCCGGCTCCAAGAAAAAAGCCGCTTTGGCATTCTTAGCCCTTTCCTTGACGAAAGGACTGGAGGATTCGGATCCTATTTCTTCGTCCGAAGTAAAGATTATTTCCAAAGGAATCTCAAGTCCAAGCTTTTGCAGGGCTTTAATTGCGTAGATGCCGTTGGCTATGCCCCCTTTCATGTCTGCGCACCCGGGGCCGTAGCAGAAAGTATCGTCCATAGTGAAAGGTCTGGAGGCGACGGTTCCGTGAGGAAAGACCGTGTCTCTATGACAAATAAGAAGAATTCTTTTTTTGTCAGAATCAGCTTTACAGTTGAAAGTGCACGCGATGGGATCTCCATGAATGTCGGATTTCTGTTTAGTTACTTCAGCTCCCATCGATTTGCAGATTTTTGCTAGAAAATCTCCTAGTGAATTTACATCCTCAGTATCGAAACTGCCGCTTTCTTTATTTACGATAGTCTCGAGAAAACTGATTGTTTCCTTATTTTGGGAGGAACAAATTTTCTCGATCTGTTTAACCAATTGGTTGTGCTTAGCCATCTTCAATCTCCTTAAGCGAGGGAATTAACTGAGGCGATTTTATGAAGGGCAAACACACTTGGAAATAGTTGTAATCTATATAAGATAACAACTATTGACAACAAGAATCTCAAAATCCACAATTTGGGAGGTTTTAAACTCTTAAATAGGTATTTAAATGGCCTTTCCCAAACTAATTTGTCTTTCCGGATCTGGAAAGGAACTAGGTTTTCAATATGGCAGTCAATGCGCAGAGGAAGTCAGAAAAAATATCGGTTTTTATAAAAAAATGTTTTCTGATTTCGGAGTAGATTGGGGGCAAGCAAAAAACATTGCTAGTAACTTCATTCCTCCCGTCAAAGATTATTTTTCACAGTCATTGGATGAGATGAGAGGAATAGCAGAGGGCGCAGGTTGTTCTTTCGAAGACATTTTGGTTCTTAATTGTCGAAGTGAGATTCTATTTGCAAGACCTGACGGCTGCAGTTCTATCGGAGTTCTTCCCGAATTATCTGGCAATGGCCACACACTTTTAGCCCAGACTTGGGATTGGCTAAGACCGGCATATGACACAACAGTCGTTCTTAAGACAGAAGAAACTGGCTGTCCTAAAACACTTTATTGTGCAGAAGCTGGAATAATCGGAGGGAAGGGTCTCAATTCTTCCGGCATTGGCGTTTGTCTTAATGCGTTAAGCATAGGAAAGGGAAAAATCGGTGTACCTCTACATCTGATCTATAGAAAGATCCTTCAGCAAAATTCCATTAGTAATGCGCTTGATGTCATAGCACAAGCAGATCGCGCTGGTTGTGGAAATTTTGCGTTGGGTTCTAAAGAGGGTTTTTTAATGTGCGTTGAGTTCACGCCAGATAACTTCGATGTCATCATGCCGATGAATGAAGTAATGTGCCACACGAATCACTACCAATCCTCCTGGCTTGCGCCTCTGGACACATTCAAGGGACAATTAACAGATACTTTTGTGAGACTCAACAGAATGAGACGGTTCTTTTTAGATAAAAAGAAAGTTACTGAAACCGAGATTTGGTCCATTCTTTCTGATCACGCGAACTTTCCTGACTCTGTTTGCAGTCATGAGGACCCTGTCGACCCCGAGGGAAAGCGGTTGTGTACGGTCTATGCGATTTTGATGGATCTCGATGATAAAAAACTTTGGTTTTCGGAAGGTAACCCTTGTTCAGGACACATCAAGGAGTATTCTCTCTAGGTGTGAATCGAAAAATTTTCTTTTTTGGGATGGCAGATGGTGAGAGCTCTAAATAAGACTTCGATTGTGTTTGAAGATCTTTTTGAAAAAATTACAAGTGGCTTTTACCAGGAAGGGAGACAGTTGCCGACCGAGGAGACATTAACTGGAATTTATAAGGTCTCCCGGCCGGTTGTCCGAGGAGCACTAAGAGCTCTTAAGGAGGAAGGCCTCATTGAGTCCGTTAAAGGGTTGGGAAGTTTTGTAAAGCGTTCCAGTTCGCAGAATACCAAATTTTTGCTTAAACCTGTTAATGCTAAAGAAGACATGCTTCATTGCTTCGAGTTTCGCTCTTCTTTTGAAGGGAAAATGGCTTTTTGGGCGGCAAAACGCAGAAATGCACGGGACTGCATTCAACTCCAAAAAGCTTACGAAGAAGCAATAAATACTTTTAACCGTACTCCCGAAGAAAATTGGAAGACAGACATCGGCTTTCACAAAGCAATCGCAGAGGCTTCTCATAATCGCTTCTATATTCAAACGTTGCAGGCCATCGAGATCCAGATGTTGGAGGGAATGAGCAATATTTCAAGATTCTTCCAAGAAGATAAGGCTAGGCACGCCCGTATTAAGATGGTTGAGCACAATCTTATATATGAAGGAATCCTCAAGGGCGACGCCGCTATGGCAGAGGCCGCTATGACACTTCACTTGGAGCGCTCTAAGAACTGGCTCATTAACCCGGTTGAGAAGCGTGTGAGTTTTGATTCATAACCGATTTCCACTAGAAAGACATAACTTCAGATCTCAAAAACGAAATATCACTTTTTTGGTTAAGTCGAGATTAAAACCCCTGAGTTTATGGATTTCTCTATCTGACTGAAAAAGAACATCGCTAAGGAAGCTAAGTCCAAATTTTGGCAAACTTTATAGGAACCCCCCTCTACATAAACTTAAAGATCGGCGATAATGATCAGATTATTTGAATGGTAATAAGGAGAATAAAGTTGCTTACTGAAAACGAGTTGATTAAGTTCCGTCGTGAACTCCATTCCTATCCCGAAACCGGCTGGTGCGAATTTGTCACGACCCACAAGATCGTCGAAAAGCTCCGCAGCTTCGGTTTGGATCCGATCTATGGCCGTCAGGTTATCAATCCCGAGTTTGTTGCAGGCCGCAATCCTGCCAAAGTCGAAGAAGCTAAAAAAGCAGCTTTAGAAAAGGGAGTCCCGCCTGAGTTTATCGAATCCATGCAGGACTACACCGGTGTTGCCGCTATTTTCGAAACCGGTCGTCCCGGCCCTGTTCTGGCAATTCGTTTCGACATGGACTGCGTTGACGTTGATGAAGCTCACGAAGCCGGTCACCGTCCGTTTGATGAAGGCTGGGCAAGTACAAATCCGGGCCATATGCACTCCTGCGGCCACGACGGCCATACAACGATGGGTATCGCTGTCTGCAACTGGATTCAGGAAAATCTGGATCAGTTCTGCGGAACCATCAAAGTCGTCTTCCAGCCCGCTGAAGAAGGTGTTCGCGGTGCACGCCCAATGACCGAAACCGGTATTTTCGATGACGTCGATTTCTTCTTCGGAAACCACCTCGGCTTTAACTTGCCGACAGGTACGATTTCTCCGGAACCTGGCGTTTTCTTGGCTTCCACCAAATTGGATGCCACATTCACGGGTCTTGCCGCCCACTCCGGCGCCGATCCTCAGAAAGGTAAGAATGCCCTCTTAGCCGGCGCAGCTGCTGCATTGGCAATTCACGGCATTACTCGCCCGATCGGAGAAGTGACTGCTTTGAACGTCGGAACGTTAGTTGCCGGCCAGGGTCGCAACGTGGTTGCTCCGAACGCTTTCATGCAGCTTGAAGTCCGCGGTGAAACCGAAGAACTCAACGCTTACATGCGTGATCAGGCAATCCGTAAGATTAAGGCTTCTGCCGATATGTACGACTGCCAAGTCGATATCGTCAAAGCCGGTGAAGCTACTGAATTCAAGCCGGACCAGGAAGCCATCGAACTTGCTTATATCGCCGCAAGAAATGTGACGACCGAAGAACTCGCCAGACCGCTCGGCTTGAAGTTAGGCAGTGAGGACTGCACGATCATGCTTCGTAGAGTCCAGCAGCACGGCGGTAAGGGTACCTTCGTTGTGTTCGGCTGCCGTACATCTGCCGGTCACCATCAGAGACTCTTCGACTTTGACGAAGAGGTGATTGGAATCGCTTTGCGCTTCTACCAGAACCTGATCCCGATGATAGTCGGCATCAAGTAATTCGGTTTGAAAGTCAGTTAACTTTCTGAAGATCAAATAAAAACCGCCGTGAGGATTTAGCGATCTTTACGGCGGTTTCTTCTATGAATCCGGATTAGCGATTTCTTTCGCGTCGATCGCGAACGGCATGGGCCAAGGAGGTGATGACCTTGACCGTGTCATCCCAGCCGATGCAGGCATCCGTGATGGACTGACCGTATTTCAGTTCTTTTTCTTTGCCTTTAATGAGAGGCTGGTTGCCTTCGACAAGATTGGACTCGATCATGACGCCCATGATGTTGTGGCTTCCGTCGCCGATCTGCTTGCAGATGCTGTCAACGACATCGATCTGCTCTTTGTGCTTCTTATGGCTGTTGGAGTGGCTGGCGTCAATCATGACGGAGGGCGGAAGTCCCGCGGCTTTCAGAGCTTCGCAGACTTTGGCTACGCTCTCGGCATCGTAATTCGGCGCTTTGCCGCCGCGAAGGATGACATGGCAGTCTTCATTGCCCCCCGTAACAACAATAGCGGAGTGGCCGCCCTTAGTGACGGAAAGGAAGACATGTTCGTTTGCGGCCGCTTTAATGGCATCAATTGCAATTTTGACGTTGCCGTCAGTGCCGTTCTTGAATCCGACGGGGCATGAAAGACCGCTCGCCAATTCACGATGCACCTGACTTTCTGTGGTACGAGCTCCGATAGCACCCCAGGAGATCAGGTCTGCGATGTACTGCGGCGTGATCATATCGAGATACTCCGTACCTGCGGGGACACCCAGTTCATTGATCGTTAAGAGGAGCTCGCGGGCTAAGCGAAGGCCGTGGTTAATATGGAAACTGCAGTCCAAGTCCGGGTCATTGATCAGGCCTTTCCAGCCGATGGTGGTGCGGGGTTTTTCGAAATAGACCCGCATAATGATTTCAAGGTCATCAGCAAAATGACGGCGGAGTTCAGAGAGTTTTTCTGCATATTCTTCGGCGGCAACCGGATCATGGATTGAGCAGGGTCCGACGATGACAAGGAGCCGGTCGTCTTTGCCGTGAATGATGTCATGAGCAGAGTGACGGGCAATGTGTACGGTTGAAGATGCGAGTTGTCCGCAAGGAAATTCGCGAATGAGGTAAGACGGCGGAGTGAGTTCTCTGATTTCTTTAATTCTTAGGTCGTCAGTTGTGTAAGGCATTATGGTTCTCCATTATGGCGCCTGTCGGGATTGAGGCCATAAAAAACCGCCGAGTCCCGAAGGAGCGGCGGTTAAGTAGTGTTGTGTGATCTTAGATGCAAGCCGTCACAGCCCTACCTTCCGCCGCGGACGGAAAGTAAAAGCCGTAAAAGTAAAACTTAGAAGCGAACATCTTTTGATACTTGCTAGTAAAAAGGTACTGAGGAATAATTTACCGTATTTTTCTCTTTCTAACGAAATTTCTTTCAGAAATTACTTGCTCATGAAAAGAAAGATCGTTGAGTGATAGAAAACAGGCGCTGAGAAGAACAGCATTTCCATCCTGTCCAACGCCCCACGAGTCAGCATCATGCTGGTATCCAAGCGAACTGCTCCTAAAGAGCGCTTAACCGAGGACATGACCAGAGCGCCTAGCGTTCCCGAGACAATAATCAGCAGGGACATAAGAGGTGCCTGCCAAGCACGGAAGGGAGTCATCCAGAAAAGCGCAGAGCCCATGATCAGAGCTCCGATGCTTCCGATAATGATGCCTTTGTATGTCTTGTACTGATTACTCCAAGTCGGCTTGCCGCCCCAGATGGCGGATGCCATGATTTGGAACAGGTCCGCAAAATAGAGAACCAGCAGGAAGTAAAGCATCAGCAGCAAACCACTGGAATTAAATCTTGTGAGGTTCAATGTAGCAATCGCAGGAGCGTGGCTGACGCAGAAAATGGCCAGCATAATGCCCCACTGAACCTTAGCAACACGGTCCAAGAAGCGGTCGGTATCTTTGGCCAAGGCCATAACGACCGGCAGTGTCAGGAATAAGTAGACTGGGATAAACAGAGAAAAGAGTCCGATCTCTTCGTATCCCAGAAGAATGTACTGAACGGGGATTGCGATATAAAACGCAATGATCAAGATGACGTGGTCATGGCGCCGGGTCGGAGTCAGCGCAATAAATTCGCGCAGAGCAAAGAATGAAGCAAACGCGAAGAAGATGAGGAGCGCGGCCTCACCAAGACAGAAAGCAATCGCAAAAACGATCAGCAGGGGCCAAGAGGCACGGACGCGGGAGTTAACAACGCGAAGATTGTTGAGTCGAGTTTCGTTTCCTTGGGCGCGGGAGACCAGCCAGTTGCCGATAATCGTACCAATGGCAGAGAGGACAATAAGAACACCCAGAATCGTGAAGTAGGCTTCTTGAGTGGAAAATCCTAAACGCATATTAGAGCTCCCTGGCTAAACTGATAACGGCCGTTCTAGCTCTTTCTAAGAACTCTTCTTTAGAGTCGTCGATAGAGTGCGGCAGAGGTGCACCGAATCTTACGGAGCACATAGTCGGAACGGGCAGAAGGGCACCTTTCGGCATGGAGCGGTGCAGATTTTCCAAATAAACGGGGATGAGTTCAACTTCGGGAAATTCTCTCATCAAACGCCAAATACCGCTCTTGAACGGCCCGGGAAGCGGCTGGGGAGAGCGCGTGCCTTCCGGAAAGATAATCAGAGAGGAGCCTTCGCGAAGAGCCTGACGCATCGGATCCAAAGGATCGGAGTTTTCCGTCCGGCGCCGGTCGACAAGAACGACGTTTAACTCGTCAACGGCAATTCTGCGGCGAATTCCGCTTTGCCAGTAATCACGAGCAGCAACTGGTCGGGTAAGCGGACGCAAAGAGCGAGGGAGAGCAGACCAAATCACAATGGTGTCGAGGTGGCTCGAGTGATTGGCAAAATAAATTCTCTGAATTTTTTCAGGTTTGCACCCGATCCACTGAGGATATGCGCCGACCAACAGACGAGTCAGCCACACCATCGGTGTCATGAACTTAAATGCGTGTTTCACGTTTCTTCGTTTTTCAATACCTAATTTGGTAATTATGCCTCCAATGCCGAGGTGCATGTTGATCGCAGATTTGGCGGACAAGGGCATAGATGTACTTCTCAATTTTCAATAGAGACGTACAAATTCAAAGAAATGTCTGTTTTAACAAGAAAAAGGATGGGGGAGAAAGTAGCCGAACTTAAGACTCAACCTTTTGAAGATCTCTAAAGCAATTTCTGCAAGAAACAATTAACGCAATATCAATGAAGAATTTACGGCTCCAATGAGCCGCTGAGATTCAGTTGGTCTTTCAAGCGCGGAAGAATCAATGAGATCACAAAAGCCAATGCACAGAAAACCAACACCAAGCACAAGGCAGTTCCGAGCGATGAATGAGAGGCGATCCATCCAAGCGTCGGAGGTACGACCAACAGCCCCCCATAAGCGACGATGGCGATGAAACTGCTGGCTTCGGAAGCTGTAATTCCTTTGCATTTTCCGGCGAGACTGAATATTGTCGGGACGACAGGCGCGAGTCCAAGTCCCATAACAACGTAGCCGCAAAGCGCTGTTGCAGGACCCGCGGACGAAAGTACGAACGACATTCCGCAAAAAACAATCAGAGAGCAAATAGGCAACAAGCGAAAATCCCCCACGCTTTCTCGAAGTTTGTCTCCGAAGAGTCGAACGATGAAAATGGTTCCTGAGAACAATCCGTACACCAGGGCGGCAACAGCTTGGTCTGATTCCTTTGAACTGACCATGTAAACCGAACCCCACTCGGCCACGCTGCCTTCAATGTCGTAAGCCAGCCAACTTAGTAAGCCGAAACAAATGAGGATGAGCGGGTAGGCTCGTTTTGTCGTATTTACTCTGGAAGTCTCAGAGCTTGCCACCTGCCGATCCTCTTCCTGAAGATACCGACAGCCGAACAAACAAACGACAGTCCAAGGAACGACCAAGACTAAAAAGCTGAAAAGCGGCGAAAGGTCGAGGTAGGCACAAAGGGAAGCAGTCAAAGAACCGACGATGCCGCCTAAGCTAAAGAAGGCATGAAACAAATTCATCGATCTCGTTTTGTATAGACGCTCGTAGAACATGCCTTGAGCATTCATCAGAGCATCAGTTAGACCGATGCCAAAACCGATGGCTGCAAAGCCTGAAACTAATGAGGCGAAAGAATTTGCGTAGCCAGCGATCACAAGTCCGATAGTACTGAGTGAGGCGCCGGCGGCAATAGTTGGTCGATCTTTAAGAAGACGGACGAGTCTGGAAGAGAAAAACAGTCCGATGCAGCCCGCGATTCCGAGGCAGAAAAGAGCGATGCCAAGTTGTAAATCGTCAATCTGGGCACTTTCTTTGATCGCTGGCATGCGAGAAGTAACCAGGCTGTAGGAAAGGCCGGGAAGGAAAAAGAAAGCTGCGCAGCTGAGCTTGTTTTTGACTGCCTCGGAGAACATTTTTATCGAATATTTTGATTAGAGCTTTGAATTTTATCGATAAAAATAAGCGGCTCAAAGGGGAGCCGCCGGAAGAACGGAAGATATTGTGCTGTTCAGGCATTAAGGCTGCTGTGGAGCAGGTTTTGGACACAGGAGGCTGTGCAGGCGGTCCATCGCGCTCTTCTCCCTAATCGGTCTGAACTTCGGATCAAAGGTCGTGGATTTAATCTGCTTGCCTTTGCCGTCTAATTCGGGGTAGGTGGCAAGTGCAATCGGAGAGTAGATTTTTGCCAAGCAGTCCATGCTGAACTGGACCTTTGCAGACTTCGAGTCAGGTGTGTAACTGTGATTTTGAAGCGTCCAAAACTGCAGTTTGTCGCCTTGTTTACGCATGCCTGTTTTGATGAGGTACATGTCATCCGTGATTTGCGTCGTATTGTGCCCGGCAATGATCGGCGGGATAAAGAGCGGAACCGGAATATTCGAGCCGGTAGACGCGGCGTTTTGGCGAGCATTGAAGCCGCGAATCGCAGGGTTCGCCGGAGTAGGTCGGTATGTTCTCGGAGGCGGGGTGTAGGATCGATGCGGACGAATGGTGGTTCTTCCGCCGAGACGGACTGCCTGAGCGTCCGTTGCCAGAGATAAGAGACAGATTGAGGCACAGAGGCCGACGAGGAGTTTGTTCATCACATTTAGGCGCGGAGACCGCTGCCTTCAGGCAGGGGAGGAAGCGCCTCCTCCTTTCGAATTT
>ULUV01052597.1_pt1 | contig 36487 bp, 23 predicted proteins | sample 1958921 | NCBI WGS metagenome assembly ULUV01 (sample SAMEA4835772, study PRJEB28245) | human gut metagenome | biome: gut microbiome; material: fecal sample | place: Denmark | collected 2008
TCTTCGGTTACACACGGGTGCCCGATGAGTATTACGAAGCCGTCTGCGCATGGTTCAAACGCAGACACGGATGGGCCATTGAAAAGGAGTGGATGATTTATACCTCCGGCGTAGTGCCTGCCGTGTCCGCCATCATCAAGGCCCTGACCGTGCCGGGCGACAAAATACTGGTGCAGACGCCCGTCTACAACTGCTTCTTCTCCTCCATCCGCAACAACGGCTGCGAAACGGCAAGCAACCCGCTCGTTTACGAAAACCATACCTACCGCATCGATTTCGAAGACTTGGAACGGAAAGCCTCCGACGAACGGGTAAAAGTGATGCTGCTCTGCAATCCCCACAATCCCGCCGGACGGGTGTGGACAAGGGAGGAACTGATGCAAATCGGCGAAATCTCCCTCCGCCACAACGTGACGGTGGTGTCCGACGAAATACATTGCGAACTGACCTCCCCGGGACATGCCTATACTCCTTTTGCCTCCTTGCCGGAAACAGTCACGGGACATGCCGTCACCTGCATATCCCCCAGCAAAGCATTCAACATCGCAGGACTGCAAATCGCCAACATCGTGGCTCCGGACGAAGAAATACGCCGCCGAATCGACAAAGCCATCAACATCAACGAGGTGTGCGATGTCAATCCTTTCGGAGTAATCGCCACCATGGCCGCATACCGCAAGGGGGAGGACTGGCTCGACCAACTGTTGGCATACCTGCAAGGGAATTACAGGTACATGAAAGAGTTCTGCACGGAACACCTTCCGGACTTTCCGATTTGCAAACTGGAGGGTACTTATTTGGTATGGATGGACTGCCGCACACTGGCCACGCCTTCCGCCGAACTGGAACACCGCCTGACCCGGGAAGCCCGGCTTTGGCTCAATGCCGGAGCCATGTACGGCAAGGAAGGCGAAGGCTTTATGCGTTGGAACATCGCCTGCCCTCGTGCCATACTGGCAGAAGGCTTGGAACGTTTCAAAGATTTTATCGTCCATAAAACATAATAACTTCTAAAAAGCTATAGCCCTTTCGTTTTATTCCCTATCTTTGTGGACATGAAGGCAAGGCCCGACTGAGGGCGAAAAAGCCGGACAAATAAGGTGTTTAACTAAAAAGGAAAACGGATGAAAAAGTTCTTATTGAGTTGCGCGGTGCTTCTAAGCACAGTGTCCTTTACCGTTTATGCCGCACAGGAAAACAGTAAGGACAAAAAAGACAAAAGGGATAAAATAGAATGCTGTTGCAAAGATTGCACATGCAAGGATTGTACGTGCAAGACGGACTGCTCGGAATGTGCCGGATGCCGTAAAAACGAAGAATGCAGCGAGTGCCGGGATTGCAGGCACGAAGGACATTGCTGTGACTACGACCATCACCGCAAGGACAGAAGGCATCACCACCGCAGAGGAGGCTGTTGCGGCAGCGGGTACTAATCCCCTTCCGGCATGATTGTCCATCGCAGAAAATCCGTTTGCATGTTGAAGATGATAAGACATAAGAACAAAAGGACATATCTTTCTCGTGAAAGTTATCTTGCTTTTTTGTTCGTGTGTTCTTCTGCCTTATAGATTTCAAGATGTTTGAAAACAGGAAACAGGCTGTTTTCAGGTGTTTCTGCGAGAAAAGCATATACAAAAACGAATCTGCGCCAAACGAAAAATCAATCACAGGAGAACATTTTTTCGTTTGGCGCAGATTCGTTTATCATTCTCCTGTCATCAATTTCAAGAGCTTAACACTCTGAAAACCAAGCTTAGGCAGAAGATGAAAGAAATTAACAGCCACGCATCCAAAGGACAGGTCAGTTGCCATCGGGTTTCTGCATTTCCACAAAAGGGCTTTCGTCCCAGTGGAACGCATCCGGACTATCCGGCACGGAAGGCCGGAAAGGCTGCACGTCTTCGCGAAGGTGGTCTACAAAAGGCAGACGGGCTTGTTTCATTCCTTCGATGACACACCGCGCTATCTGGTATGCCCCGTAAGGATTGAAATGGGTGTTGTCGGCCAAAGCTTTGTCCTGCCCCGGATAAGTACCGGCCGGATAATGCACGAAAGCCCTTTTACTTCCTTCCTCGCCCAAAGCCTCAAACAGGACGCGCGTCATTTCCTGCAAATCTATCAAAGGCACCTGCTCCCGTTCGGCCACCCAATGCACGGCTTCGGGATAGTCGGCGTGTGTGGGCTGTATCTTCCCGTCCTTGAAAGCCCGGCGGCAGGTCGGGGTCACCAAAACAGGATGTCCGCCACGCTGCCGAACTTCGTCAATGAACGTTTTCAGGCTTGTGGCGAAGGAATAATAAGCTCCCCTGCCCGGTCCTTTTTGTTTCTGGTCGTTGTGCCCGAACTCCATGAACATGTAGTCGCCCGGTTTCATTTGTGACAAAGCTTTCTTCAACCGTCCGGCACGGATGAAAGTGTCGGCACATTCACCACTCTCCGCATAATTGGCAAAGCAGACTTCCGCATCGAAGAAACGGGGAATCATCTGTCCCCAACTGGCCCACGGCTCTTCGTCCTGATCCACCACAGTAGAGTTTCCGGTCAGGAACAGGGTCGGGACACGGCGGTCCGGTTCAATCCGGATGGCCGCACACTGCGGACGGTCACCATTGATTTCAATCGTCAGCTTGTCATCCCAGTTCAGTTTGGAGCGTTCGCGCGGTTTGATGCGCACCGCCTCGGTGTCGGAGATTTTCGGTGTACGTTTGTTGACTGTGAAAGTAAACGTGCGGAACTCCCCTTTCTTCGTCGGCACGCTTTCCAAAAACAAGCGGCGCGACTCCGCCCGCACCGCGGTAACGCCCGCTTCCTTGCGGTTGCCCAAAAGCACCGTGACACGATAGTTCCCGTCGGGTACCTGTACGGAGACATAATAAGGGCCGCCGCCTCCGTCCGGCGAGGCGAGCAGGTCATAGCCGTACCCTTTCTCCGGCGTATAACGGTCTTCGGGAGACAGCCGGTGTTCGGCCAACGGTGCAGCAGACGACGTATCGCCCTCCTCCAACAGACGTTGCACCGGTACACGTTTGTCCGAAGTCAGTTGCAGCAGGTAACCGCCATCGGAGGCATGCAACACGGAAAATCCCGTGCCGCATGCCCATAGTCCTATTATAATAAGGTGCCGTCGCATCATTTCTTGGCATTAAGTTTCGGTTTCAACTCATCGGGCGAATCATTGGTGTACATGTTCACCTTGGGAGCTTCTTTGGTGAAGAGGTCTTTGACGCGCTGCAAATCCACCGTGTATTGCGGGCGGAAATCATCCGACTGCATGTAAGCGATGACGGCCTTGCGCATTTGGGCGATAACGGGTACCTCGCTGTCCGCATCCAACGGCATGGTGGTCATCATCAGCCGTCCGCCCGCCACGTTGGCTTCGAACAACATACCAATCTTGCGGCTCAGGAACCACGTGTCGATACTCTGTACGATCGGTTGGAAATCAGCCGGAAATTCCGTAAACTGCATGACCTGTTTGCGGTTCACCAAATCCCACCACTGCATGTCGCTGTGGTAATCCGTGGGGAAGTTCCGGAAGAGCGGATGGTTACTTTCGATGTAAAGGCCTGTGGTGTGGGGCGGACGCATCTTGAACCAACTCGTGTTCCAGAACACGGGCGTGAACTGTTGCACGATGTCCTTTCCATAAGTAATCTTTCCGGCTGCCGTCACCAAAACCTTGCCTCCTGCTTTCAACATTTGTTCGGCTTTCTCGTCCAAGATGTCCGTGATGTACACGTCGCCGGTGTCCATACGGGCCAAATCATCCAACGTCGTCTGAGGATACACCCAAAAGTCCCAATGGTTCCTGCTTCGCACTTCTTCCTTGCGGCCATCGAGGTCATACGTTCCCTTCAGCATCACCTCGAATACCATTTGCCGAGGCGCACCTATCTTGTCCAAAGAAACCGTCACGCTGCCCAAACCGATATTGTTGCCCAAAGCCACATCACCGTTGTACAGAGTCCCTTCCGTATACGTTTTCCCGTACTTGTCGCAGATACGGTAGGACACTTCTGCATCACGAATCGCCGCTTTGCCATAATGGGCCACCTCAACCGCCGCCGTAAAAGCGTCCCGGTTCCAATAGGTGAACTTGGGAATGCGCGCCAACAGCACTGTCGGCGAACAGAACTCCCGGAAGTCTTCCGGTGAACAGTATTCCTTTTCGTCAAAAAAGACATCCGTCAATCCCACCAAGGCCGTGCCCTGCCCGGAGTAGTCGTTCAGGGCCAACAACTGGAATCCCGCATAATCCGGTGTACGCAACGTCCGTTCAATCTCATGTTTGTAACACAGGGTTTGCAGCTTGCCGGAGGCCATCATGAACTTGTGCGCCATTCTGCCCAAATGATTGTCGTTCAGTATATCGCGGAATATCTCGAAGTTTTTGGCTTTGTTCACCCCCGTGTACTTACTGATTTCATCGAAATTAGGGAATACGCACCATTGTCCGGTCTCGTGGGAGACGAAAGGCACACTCACCGTGTCGATTTTCGCTCGGAAGTCGGACATGCTCTCGGGTGCACGGCGCCGCCATTCGTCCAACCCGCGCACACCGGCTTTCACATGGTACATGCTCTTAGGCTGCCAAGCCCAACCGCCTCCGACCGACGCGCCGGTGTATACATGACGACTGTCCGTCTTCTTCCAATAGTCCACGAAATCGCTCACCCAAGCCACCCAGTTGCCCGCCGGTTCGTTGCCGCAGGCCATCATGCAAAACGAAGCATAATTGCCATACGCCTTGTTCATGCGCTGCGTTTCTTCCATCAAATAACGGTCGATATACATTCCGTTCCCCAGCTTCACCCCGTGGTTCGGCCAGCTCGGTCCTTCGGGCTGCAAATAGAATCCCACACGGTCGGCCGCCGCAAAGGCGGCTTCGGGCGGACAGAAAGAATGGAAACGCATGTGGTTCAACCCATAGCTCCGGCAAATGCGGAACACCCGTTCCCATGACTCCTCGTCCATCGGGGCATATCCTGTCAATGGGAAATCGCAGTTCTCCACCGTACCGCGCAACTGGGTGAGCCGACCGTTCACATAAAACATCTTTCCGTCTATCTTGAACTCACGCATCCCGAAAGTACGGGTCTGTTTGTCCGTCCCGTGCTCGGAAGAGACTTCCGCCGTCAATTCATACAATGCCGGATTGAATTCATCCCACAACTGCATTTTCTCGCCCATGTCCAACACGACCTCTACTTCCGCCTGTCCTTTTTTCAGCTTCACCCGGCGGGACACAACCGGTATCTCGTGCGCCACATCGGTATTGAAACTCTTGGCCGACAATTTGACTTCGGCATCGGGACGTCCTTTGCCGCGATGTTGCTTCAAACGTATCCGCACGGTGGCCGTACGGTCGTGTATGTTCGGATAAACCTGTATGTCTTCGGCATACAGAAGAGGCGTGCTCCGCAATTCCATACGTCCCACCACACCATTCCAGTTTCCTTGTGTCTGGTCGGTCACGCTATGCGAGTCCGCTCCCACACAAACGCCGTCGATACGATTGCTGACGCGCAACGCCAAAGCGTTTTCCCCGCTTTTGACATAGTCCGTCACGTCATAACAATGAGGCACGCACAAGCTGTTGTCGCCCCCGACTTTCTTTCCGTTGACCCACAATTCCGTCTCGATATGCGGACGCTCAAGATACAATACGACGCGACGGTTCTTCCAATCAGCCGGAACTTCCACCGTCCTTCGGTACCAGGCCGTCCCCACATAGTGGCGGTCGGGCGTCAGGAAAAACGGCAACTTGAAGTTCTCTTCCCGACGGTATTTCTCCATGTAAGGGTTATAAAAATAGGAACTGTCGTAGAGCGACCCTGTCCACTGCGTTTCCACCGACGGCCTGTCGCCCTTCAAACGTTGCGGCATACTGCCGGGTAACAAGATACGGTCTTCCAAAGGCCGATCGTACCACTTATCGGCTGTTCCCTTATCAGCCCTGTCGATTTGAAACTCCCACTGTCCCGCCAAGTCCAAACGACCTTGTGCGAGCAGCTTCCCACCGTAAGTCAAAGCGAGCATGGCAAAAGCCGATGCCCAAATGTGATGTTTGTTCATGAAAATTAGGTTAATAAAACGATCATATTATTGAGTTAAAAACTTTATCATCTCGGCACCGGCCAACAAATAACAACCGATGGCAAAATCCTCGAAATCCGGCTTGCTGTCATATCCTACCGGCTGACCGTCTTTCGGTTCCTTACCGGTCCCTTGCACATATCCCAGAAATCCGTCCGGATGAACCGCGTCGTGCATCAACGCATTCCATGCCTTTAATGCAGGTTCTCCAAAAACTTCGTCCGACAAGACCCCGTTGCGCATTCCCCATGCCATACCATATAGGAACAGTGCGGTACCGGTTGTTTCCGGACCTCCGTAATGAAATTCATCGGTCAGGCTGCAATTCCAGAAACCATCGCTCCGTTGGCATTTCTTCACCGAGAAAGCCATGGCAAGGAAATCATCCGTCAGCAATTTCTTGATGTCCGCAATCTCCTGCTTCTCGCCTCCGACAAACAAATCCTCCGCCCGTTCCATCTCGTCTATCGTACGTGCCAACGCCGCCATGACCCAACCATTCCCACGGCTCCAGTAGCAATTCTTCCCGTTCGGCTCCTTATAAGGCGGAATAAAATCGGCATCACGCCACCACAAACCGTCTATCGTATTAAACAGTCCGACCTGTCCGGCACAGTCGCGCGTATAGCCATACAGTTCCCTCATCGTACGGAAATAGCGAATGTCCTGCTTGACTACGCCCATTTTGGCATAGACGGGCATGGCCATTTGCAAGGCATCTATCCACGACCAATCCCCTCGTTCCGTACTGTTCACCACGTTATTGAGCATACGTTCCGTATTCCCCAAAACCTGGGCATCTTCATGCAGACGATACAAATCAATATACACCTGCGCGCAACATTGGTTGTCGGCATTACGTGTATGCGAACCTCCGCGAAATCCCCACAAATTCGCCACAGCCCAATCCATGGCATATTCCACATACCGAGGCTGTGGAGCAACTTCGTTCAAAGCCAACAGTCCCTCCATATACACACTGCGCGTCCAAATATTAGAGGGACGAACACCGTTTATCCGTATGGAATCCCCCGCCACAGGGTGCCGGGCCATGAAACGTTCGTTCACCAAAACCATCTGCTCTATCATAAACTTTCTATCCGGCCGCCGGCCGGCCATAAGCTCGGTAACACAAGCTATAAAAAGGATTAACCACAGCGCTTTCTTCATTTAATATAGGTATTAATAAAAGCAAAGATAGTTTTTTTTCATCTTACCCTGAAAAAAATCCGGTTTTATTTTTGTATTTAAAAAATATGTCCTACCTTTGCACGCGAAATCAAAAGCCGACATGGCTCAGTTGGTAGAGCATTTCATTCGTAATGAAAGGGTCCGGGGTTCGAGTCCCCGTGTCGGCTCAAAGGAAAAAGGAAGGAAATAACTTATATTTTCTTCCTTTTTTGTTATCAGATTCCGGCTCTGTTACTATAAAACAAAAAGCAACCATCGTCTCAATTACATGAAAGATGGCTGCCTTTTCACTCGACAATCCGACTGTATTTCTTTAATCTTTCTATTCCTTAGCTCTACCCTTAAAGCTGTTGGTCTCCTAAAATATGGCAGTCTTCCTCAGAGAGCTGTTTCAGGCACTCGGACAGATTGCTCGGCCGGATAACGATATTCGCCCGGTCTCCCTGGGCAAAGGCATACATATATTCGATAAAAATCTGATGCTCGGCCAACTTCTCCAAAATCTTAGACAGCGCACCGGCCACGTTAGGGCAACTGATGCAAACCACATCGGTTAGAATCACTGCGAAATCTTTCGCACGCAATGCTTCTACCGCCTTGTCTACGTCGGACACAATCAAACGAAGGATACCGAAATCCGTAGTCTCCGCCATACTGAAAGCGTGCATGTTGATACCTTGTTCGCCCAAAGCTTTGGTCACTTCGTTGATTCTCCCGCTTTTGTTTTCCAAGAAAACGGATAATTGTTTGATAGTCATACTCTTTCGTTTTTGAATTAAGCCAACACACGTTTATCTATCACTCGCGTACTTTTCCCTTCGCTCCTCGGCAGACTGTTGGGTTCCACTAATTTCACTTCCGTACTGATGGAAAGCACGCTTTTCAGACGTTCGGCCAAACGTTTCTTTAAAGCCAGCATACCGCCTAAATCGTCTGAGAAATTATCCGGACGCAACTCCACCTGCACCTCCAACATATCCATGTTGTTTTTGCGGTCTACCACCAACATGTAACGGGGCGCAAATTCCGGCATCTCCAGAATCACGTTTTCCACCTGTGAGGGGAACACGTTGATGCCGCGTATGATCAGCATATCGTCGCTCCGTCCGAGGATACGCGTAAAGCGCACACTGGTACGTCCGCATTCGCACGTGCCGGGCATCAATGTCGTCAGGTCTTTCGTACGGTAGCGCAACAGCGGCATTCCGGTCTTCGTCAGCGTAGTCAGCACCAACTCCCCTTCTTGCCCGAGCGGCAGTACCTCGCCGGTTTCCGGATGGATGATTTCCGGATAGAAATGGTCTTCCGCGATATGCGAACCGTTCTTGCAGCCGCACTCGTAAGCTACGCCCGGCCCCATGATTTCACTCAATCCGTAAATGTTGTAGGCCTGAATGCCCAGACGTTCTTCTATCTCACGGCGCATATTCTCCGTCCACGGCTCCGCCCCGAACGCCCCGATGCGCAACTTCAAATCGTCGGCCGAAAGCCCTTGCTTATACAACGCCTCAGCCAGATACAGGGCATAGGAAGGCGTACAGGCAATACCCGTCACTCCAAGGTCTCTCAACAGACGGATATGTTTCTCCGTATTCCCGGTAGAAGTAGGCAATACGGTAGCCCCCAAATGCTCCACACCGTAATGGGCACCTAGTCCGCCCGTAAACAACCCGTAGCCATATCCCACGGAAACGATGTCTCCACGCGTCACGCCATAGGCCGTCAACGCACGTGCTATCACTTCTTTCCAAATCTCCAGGTCACGATAAGTATAGCCTACGATGGTGGGATTGCCCGTCGTGCCGGAAGAGGCATGGATACGGACTATCTCGGACATGGGTGTAGCCAACAGGCCCACCGGATAATTATCACGCAAATCCGCCTTGGTCGTAAAAGGCAATTTCACAATGTCGTCTATCGTACGGATATCATCCGGAAGCAAATCCATTTCCTGCATCTTGGCCCGGTAGAAAGGCGTGTTATGATATACCAAATCCACCAGCTTGTGCAGCCGTTTCCCCTGTAAGTCGCGCAATTCCTCACGACTCATACACTCTTTATTCTTGTTCCAAATCATGTTTTCCATTTTGTCTGTAACCGTCCGTGCGGCCTTATATCCATTCAGATTTATTCGCTCAACTTAAAGGATGATCCAACCGGAAAGCCTTCATCCGCTCCTCCATGAGCGGATAAAGTTCCTCACGCATACGGGAAGTACATGCCCTCACGCCGGGCTGCCCGCTGCCGGTTGTCTCCAACGAGATACTGCTCACTCCATAATATAACAACTCGCGCAACAATTCGCCCCCGCTCATCCGGCCATAGCCCACGGTAAAGAAAAAACCGTCTCCCACCGGCCGCGTCACATCGTAGTCATACACGATGTGGAATCCGTTGTCGGTGAATATCTTCTTCATCCGTTCAGCCCGTCGGGCATATTCACGCACGTCGGCTGCAAAATCCAATTCTCCGTCCGTGGCCGCCCGCAGCATTTCGGCATAGCCATACTGCGTGGAGGCCGTACAACCGGAAGTTATCATATACAGCACCGAAGCCACGAAAGTCTGCCCGAACACGCCGGAGTCGCCGTAACGTTCGGCCAACGCCGGATAATGCGTGTCGAACAATTTGTCGGACACACAAGCCACGGCCATCCGCTGCCCGGCATAGCTGAAGATTTTGGAGGAAGACAGCATAAGGATGTAATTGTCCGTATAGCGGGCCACCGTAGGCGGATAAGGCGCCTTCCAAGGTTGGCCCAAGTCCTGACGGAAGTCCATACAGAAATAAGCCATGTCTTCCAATACGATAACCCCGTAACGGGTGGACAATTCACCGATAATCGCCAGTTCGCTGTCCTCCAGACAAATCCACGCCGGATTGTTCGGATTGGAGTAAACAATAGCCGCGATGTCGCCTTGTTTCAGATAACTCTCCAACTTCTCCCTCAACGCCTCTCCCCGATAATGGTAGATGTCGAACTGTTCCCACTTCGCCCCGATGATGCGCAACTGGGATTTCTGGATGGGAAATCCCGGATCGATAAACAAGACCTTGTCTTTTCCCGACACGCACTGTGTGGTAATGACGAACGCCCCGAACGAGGCAGCCACCGAACCGGTCGTAGGTATGCAAGCCCGTGGCGAGATGTCTATATCGACAAAAGCCTTCACGAAGCGCGAAGCCTCGCGCTTCAGTTCGGGAATCCCGTCGGCTGCGGGGTACTGCGCCCCCACTCCACGGTCTAAAGCGGCCTTCTCCGCTTCCACGCCGACACGATTGGCAGGCAGCCCCGGCGAACCTTGATCCATTCGGATGAATGGAATCCCCGTCTGTTGTTCCAGCCGGGAAGCCACCAACAGCACCTCGCCGATGGTGGCATGAGCGAGGTCGGCAATCTGCAACTCCTTTACTACAGATGCCACCAACTCTTCACTAAACACCTGATGTCCCATATCCGCTTACTTTAAGTCTGAAGCCACATGCCCCAAATCGAAAGCCCGGCGGTTCATTTCCACTACGGCCTCCCCTTTTGTCCCGAACACACGGGCGATACTTTCACGCAACTCCTCCACCGACAGGATGTTCAGGTAACGGGCCGCGGCCCCCAACAGCATCACATTGGCACACTTCGGCATGGAATGTTCCTTGGCCAATGCGTCCACATCCACCATGACGACATGGGGCAATGCCCTCAATTCGGCCATCAAAGCCTCGTCCTCGGGATAATTGGGAATGTTTTTGAACGGGGAAGAAGAGGTAATCACCCAACCCTCCTTATTTAAATAAGGTATATACCGCAAAGCCTCCATCGGCTCCAACGAGAGAATCATGTCGGCAGTTCCTACCGCAATCAAATCGGAAGCAATCTCCCCGTCAGACAAACGCAAGTTGGACTGCACGTCACCTCCGCGCTGGCTCATGCCGTGCACCTCAGCCTGTTTCAAGGTCAACCCTGCCTGCGTGGCAGCCTCACCGATGATGGTGGCAATGGAAAGGATGCCTTGTCCTCCCACGCCCGAAAGAATTATATCTTGTTTCATGCTTTCTTTTCTGCTCTTTTCTGTTTCAACTTTCTGTTCAAGGTCTGTATGCACTCCCGGCGCGGGATGATGACCGACACCCCTTTGTACTCTATCTCTTCACGAAGAATACGCGTAATCTCGTCCATGTTCTTAGGCAACGGCACCACTACACGCACATGTTCCGGCTCCACCCCAAGCCCCAGGCAAATCGCCTCGAACTTGTTCGTACCGGCAGAGTCTTGCCCGCCGGTCATCGCCGTAGTCAGGTTGTCCGATATGATGACGGTAATCTGCGCCTTGTCGTTTACGGCATCCAACAACCCCGTCATGCCCGAATGGGTGAACGTGGAATCGCCGATGACAGCGATGGCCGGAAACACACCGGCGTCGGCCGCCCCTTTGGCCATCGTAATGGAAGCCCCCATGTCGAGGCAAGTGTCTATGGCACGGAAAGGCGGCAAAGCCCCTAATGTATAACAACCGATGTCGGCAAACACGCGTGCATCGGGATATTCCTTTACCACTTCGTTCAAAGCCGTGTACACGTCGCGGTGGCCGCATCCCTGGCACAAGGCAGGCGGGCGTCCCACCACATTTTTCGGTGCTTCGAAGTAACGCTCCGGCCGGTGTCCCATAGCCGCTGCCACGCTGTCCGGCGTCAGTTCCCCCGTACGCGGCAAGTCGCCCGTCAGACGACCTCGTACGGGATAGTCTGCGGACAGCATCCCCCTCACGAGTTCTTCGGCAAAAGGCTGGCCGTCTTCCACCACCAGAATCTCACGACTGTCGGCAGCCAAGCGCCGCACCAAGTCAGCGGGCAAAGGATATTGGGTGATTTTAAGAATGTTGAACTTCTCCGCCGCCTCGCGTACCTCCGTCACATAGTTATATCCTATACCGCAGGCCAATATGCCCACCGGTTTCTCTCCCGAAGCCTGTTCGTAACGCGTGTAAGGAGCTTCGGCCGCAGCCTGTTCCAGACACGGTTGCTGTTCCACCAATGCGGCATATTTCCGGCGCGAATTGGCAGGAAGGAGCACCCAACTGGCCGGATCCTTCGCACAGGGCAACGCCCTCACCTCTTCGGCTTCTTCCTTCACCGTCACGGCGGCCCGGGAATGTGCCAAACGCATCACGATACGCATCAGCACCGGCAACTTCTCCCGTTCGGAAAGTTCGAAGCCGTATTGCATCATGTCGTACGCCTCTTGTTGAGTAGACGGTTCCAAGGTCGTTATCATGGAAAACTTACCGTAGAAACGGGAATCCTGTTCATTCTGCGAAGAGTGCATGGAAGGGTCGTCCGCCACAACCACGATCATGCCGCCGTTCACGCCCGTAATGGCAGCGTTGACAAAAGCATCTGCCGCCACGTTCAGCCCCACGTGCTTCATGCAGGCTATCACACGCGCACCGGCGTAGGATGCCCCCAAAGCCGCCTCGACGGCAGTCTTTTCGTTCGTACACCACGTGCTGTGCAGACCTCGCGCACGCGCCAACGGATGCCGTTGGATGTATTCGGTGATTTCCGTGCTCGGCGTCCCCGGATAAGCGTACACTCCGCGAATGCCTGCATGGATAGCCCCGAGGGCTATGGCTTCATCACCTAATAAGAGTTTCTTTTCCATATCTGTATATCTTCTGAGTTTAAATATTCAATGTAAAATCATCGGCATCATCCAATACCGGAAATTTGCGGCGGAATTCGGCCAAGCCGTCCATATCCACCTCCACCGTCACGGCATCTACCCGGCTTTGCTCACAGGCCGCTACCGTACGTCCGTAAGGGTCTATCATCAACGTGCCTCCGCAATACTCGCAAGACGGGTCCGTCCCCACACGGTTCACCCCCGCCACATAGCACTGGTTTTCGATGGCTCTTGCCCGTAGCAAGGCCAACCAGGCTTCCACACGCGGCGTAGGCCAACTGGCCACGTAGAGTGCCACGTCGTAGTCCTTCCGGTTGCGCGCCCATACGGGAAAACGCAAATCGTAGCAAATCTGGAGCAGGATTCGTACACCCCGGAACTCCACGACCACACGTTCCCGCCCGGCTGTAAAACGATAGTGCTCTCCGCCGTACGTGAACAAATGCTTTTTGTCATACGAGCGGACCGCCCCGTCCGGACTTACGAAATAGAAACGATTATAATACTTGCCGCCTTCCTGTACGGCCACGCTACCGGCCACGGCACAGTCGTGCCCTGCGGCATAGCGGCGCATCCAACACAGCGTATCACTATCCGCCGGTTCGGCCAGTCCTTCGGGTTGCGTACAGAACCCGGTGGAGAACATTTCGGGTAACACATATACATCCGACCCGGGACAAGCCTCCATCGCCTGCTCGGCATTCCTCACATTGGCTTCCGGGTTTCCCCATGAAATATCTTGTTGCAAAAGTGTTATTTTCATACAATTTTGATATTAGATAGGCACAAAGGTAACGAAAATAAAAGAAAGAAGCATCTTTTTCCGACAAAGTCTTCAAAAAAAGTAATGAACAAACGCTACTCCGCCGCCTTTTCATGGAAAAAGGCGGCGGAGTAGCACGTTTTTCAGGCCCCTACCTTTATTCAAAACGAAGACGGTAACTCTTCCCGGCCGATGTGGGAAATACCACTGCGCCATCAGCCTCCTGCGTAAAGGCCACCTTGCCGCCTTTCGACTTCTTCACCTCGACAAGCTTGGCATCTGGCAGGTACATCCGGCATTCCTGTCCGGCAGCCGAATACACCCGGCCTTCCACCATCTTCCCGTCTTTCCACGTCACGTCGAAAGTAAAGCCGCCTTTCGCCTTCAATCCTTTGAAATGCCCGTCATCCCACGCCGAAGGCAAAGCCGGCAACAGATGCACGCCCTTCACGGTGTTCTGCAACATCATCTCGGCGATACCGGCCGTGGCTCCGAAATTTCCGTCTATCTGGAACGAAGGATGGGCACAGAACAGGTTCTCATACACGCCGCCGGCATTGTCGTCCATGCTCACCACCGTCACGACCGTAATATTTTGCGCCTGCTTCAACAAACGGTAAGCCCGTTCGCCATCCCACAAGCGTGCCCAACAAGCCACTTTCCAAGCCCGGCTCCATCCCGTGGCACCGTCGCCCCGTGAATCCAAAGCCACTTTGGCCGCCTCGGCATAACGTTTGTCCTTCAGGTAAGAAATCTGGTCGCAGGGGTACAAGGCCATCAAATGGGACAAGTGTCGCTGATGGTCTCCTTGTTTATCCTCCTGTATGGTCCATTCCTTGATTTGCCCCCACGAACCGATATGCAGGCCGTTGTCCAGACGGGAGAATTTCTCTTTCAGTTCCGATACGAAAGCATCATCGACAGCCAACACACCGGCTGCAGCCAATGTTTCCTCGAACAAGGCGTACACCAACTGTTGGGCGTAGGCCACGCCGTCTTCCCAAGGCCCGTGTTCGGGCGACCATTCGTTGGGAGCCACCAACCGTCCTTCTGTATTTTCCTTCAAGCGGTCGAACCAATACTGGCAAGTCACCTTCATGACTGGCCAGGCCGTGTCGCGCAAATATTCCTTATCTAAAGTATAAGCATAATGTTGCCACAGGTGAGTGCAATACCAGGCATTGGCCGGACGGTTAATCAACCAGTCCGTATAACCGAAGATATTGTTCTGCGTGTGTACGGCCCATCCGCGACAATTCTCTTTCCGTGCCACTTGTTGCCACGAGCCTCCGTCCTTCAAAGCCTCGGTAGACACGTAGGTGATGAACGGGGCATAGCATTCCGAAAGGTTGGCCACTTCGGCAGGCCAATAATTCATCTGCACGTTGATATTGCTATGGTAGTCGCACTCCCATGCAGGATTGTTCACGTTGTTCCACAACCCCTGCAGGTTACTGGGCAACTGGCCTCCGCGCGAAGAGCCGAGCATGAGGTAACGCCCATACTGGAAATAAAGCATGTCGAGGTAAGCATTGTCTTTATGCTCACGCACGAGCACGTCCGTCGTATAATCCGGCTGCTCCGCATCCAAATCCAACTCCACACGGGCAAAGAGAGGCTGGTAGTCCGCCAAATGCGCCGCTTTCAACTTCTTGTAAGACTTCCGCGCAGCCTTGTCCATCCGGGCCGATACCCGTCGGTGTATCTCGTCCGCATCTCCGTGCGTGTACGTCGGCGAAGCGAGGTCGAAATTGGTCGCACCGGTCAGCACGACCGTCACCGCATCCGCCCCTTTCACCTCCAACCGGTCGGATTTCGTCTCCACCATGCCGCCGTCGGCCTGCAAGCGAGCCTGTGCCTCGTAGGACAACAAATCCAACGTGCCTTTGATGGTCATCGTATGGCCGTCCACCCGGGTCATCCCCTGCCGTCCGTCCTGCATCCGCAGGGAGAAGTTCAGTTTGCCTTTATGTCCGGGCGTCGTCAGCCGCACCACAATCACGCTGTCCGGATTGCTGGCAAAATATTCGCGCAGGTAGTCCACTCCGTCAATCGTATAAGACACACGTCCTATGGCATCGTCCAAGGAAAGTTCCCGACGGTAATTGGTGCAAGTTTCCGGCGTATCGAACTCGAAAAACAAGTCGCCCATGTTCTGGTATGCCCCACGCCGGGTCGTACTGCCGGCCCACAACGTCTTGTCGTTGAACTGCAACCGTTCCTTGGCCACACCCCCGAAGAACATAGCCCCGATTCCCCCGTTACCGACCGGCAAGGCCGATGTCATCCACACTTTAGCCGGCTCGTCATACCACAGTTTCATCGGTACGCGTTCCGCATCTGCCGCCGCTGCATACAAACAAGCGGCCAGACCTAAAAAGTATTTTCCCACTCTCATTTTCGTGTTTCTTTTCTTTTGTTCTTATATTTAATGTAATGAAGTACAAAATTAACGATTCCATACTTCACACAGTAGAACAAACCCGTCAAAAAATAGGAGAATATCGATAAAACGGCTTCCACTACCGCCTAAGCCATGCTTCATGCGAAAAAATATCCCATCGCAAATATTTTGCAATCTTTCCCAAAAACATACTTCCTTTCCCGGATATTTTGACTATTTTTGGAGCATTGCAACAAACCATGCGTAACGAGACATGAAAGACCGGATAAAAATAATCGTGGGAGACATCACGCAACTGCAAGTGGATGCCATAGTAAACGCTGCGAACTGTTCCCTGTTGGGAGGCGGGGGTGTGGACGGAGCCATACACCGCGCTGCGGGTAAAGAATTGTTGGAGGAATGCCGCACGCTGGGCGGATGCCGGACCGGCGAGAGCAAGATGACCGGAGCGTACAGACTGCCCTGCAAGAAAATCATCCATACCGTCGGACCCGTATGGCACGGCGGAGGGCACCATGAGGCCGAGTTGCTGGCATCCTGCTATGCCACCGCCTTGCAAATGGCCGAGACCCACCACCTGAAAAGTATCGCCTTCCCTTGCATCAGCACCGGCGTGTACGGTTATCCGCACGCTGCTGCCGCAAAAATAGCCTGGGATACCGTCAAAAGCCACATACGGGACGGGAAATATGAAGGTGATGTCGTCCTCTGTTGCTTCCGGGAAGAGGACGCGGAAATATACAACAAACTCATGCAAAATCAAACTTATACCGACTAATCCCCCCATACCCTTTGGAATGGAAAAATATATAGAACTTTCAAATGAAGAAATACGCTTGGGATTTGTTTCCACATGTATAGAATCTGTGGCTGCAGCCCTGAAACGACCGTATCACGAAGTATTCCTCCGCATGAAAAAGACGGGAATGATCCGTGATTATATCTACCATTGCTATGATGCCCTTCACAGCGACAGCCTCGAAAACGTGACGGCAGAATTGATCGGACTTCTAAAAAAAAGAGGAGGATAGGCAATGAGCAAGATTGAAGTCTACCACGGAGGTACAGAAATTGTAGAACGCCCTTTATGCCCATCAGCCCAACAACCAGATTTGCTTGCGCAACCAGTCTTTATTAGATAAATACTTATATTATGAGCGTACAGAGAAAGCCTGACATGCAACATTTGCCTCCCGATATAGACCGCATTCTTTTGGGAGGACGCATAGGTATCATAGCCAATGCCATTGCCGGGAAATTAGACATAGACAGTGTAAGGGCATTGGAATTGTTCTATGAAAGCGAGACCTGCAAGCACCTCCACGACAAGACAACAGGCCTCTATCTTTTCGGTGACCTTTATATCGCAGAGGAATTCTTACAGGAATTACAAAAACGGCAATAAGAAAAAAATGGCATCACACACATACCAAATAATATACTATGATGAAAAGTTTTAAACCTCAACCGTGGCTGTTGCCACAACCCGTGCTGATTATCGGCACTTACGACGAACAAGGACGACCCAACGCCATGAACGCGGCCTGGGGCGGACAATGGGACATGAAAGAAATCATGGTTTCAATGGGCAAACATGCCACCACCGAAAACCTGAACCGCCAAGGGGACTTCACTGTGGCCTTTGCCACCCAAGCCACTATGACGGCGGCCGACTATGTGGGCATCGTCAGCGCAAAGAACAACCCGCAAAAGATGGAAAAGACGGGATGGACGGCCGTACGGTCGGAAAACGTCGACGCTCCGGTCTTCACCGACTTCCCGATGACGTTTGAATGCCGGATTAAAGAAAAAATACATGAATCGGACACCGGATATTACATCGTCGCGGAGGTCGTGAACATCCTCGCCGATGAAAGATACCTCGCCGACGACGGCAAACCGGACATGGAGAAGATGGGGCTGATTGTCTTCGACCCCGTCCACCACAACTACGCCGGTCTCGGCCAAACCGTAGGAAAGGCCTTCTCCGATGGTAAGAAACTGAAATAGGATAAGTGTCAAATCGACAGCCCCACCCTTCCGAGAATGCTTTATTCAGACACGAAACGGGACTTCGACGAAAAAAAACGATTCTCGCCTGCCGGTGTTTTAGCATAATGAAAGTCCGGCAGGCTTTTTCTATTCCACCACGTCACACGGAAGACTACAATACAAGGTTATTTCTTTCCTTCCTGTCAACAAAAACAAGCATCAGGTTTCTTTCTGCATGAAAATTTCGCAGGCAAAAAACCACCAAACAGACGAAAAAGGGATACTTAAAGCACGTTCCGTCTTCGCCCAACTCCGTAAAATCCGGCCACATGAGGAGCACCCAGGATTTTCATGCGGAAGAAAATTTTGCATACTGCTCCAAACGAAAAATTGCTTGGCTGAAAGCGATTCCGGTTTATGCGGTTTTTATACATTAGGAATACCGAAAGCCGTATAAATATACACCGTTTTGTATATCCTCACGTCTAAACTCTTTCTTTTCACAGCCGCCATCCACCCCGTTTTTTGACGTTTTGTTAACCAAAAATCACTTGATCCTGTTTTTCTAAGGTAAACTTGTTTCATTTAAGAAAAACGAATCTCCCCGTACGGACGCCATTACACATCCGTACGGGGAGACCTTCATAAAAAAATTACCGCAACTCCAACGCCACAATACTCATCGGCGGCATCTTCACGGTCAACTTGCCGTTTTTCAGTTTTGCCCCCTTGAAGTCCGCAGGCTTCACCACGTCGGGCTGCTCAAAGGTGTTCTTATCCGTGATGGCCTTACAAGTCAATATGCGTCCCGCAACAGACTTCATGCCTAAGCCGGACAAATCGACAGTGACTTCGTTGGAGTTCTCCAAATCCACGTTGGACAGCGAAATATGCACCGCACCGTCCTGCGCCTTGGAAGCCGTGGCACCGAGCATAGGCAGCGTGCGCTGCTCGCCGTCCTGTCCCATGCGTGCACGCACTTGCTTGTTCTCGCACTGCACCTCTATCGGCAAGTAAGTAGCGTCCTGATGCACGTTGTACATCTGGAATACATAATAGGAAGGCGTCAGCACCATCTTATCGTCCTTTGTCAGAATCATGCTTTGCAACACATTGGCTATCTGCGCGATATTGGCCATCTTGATACGGTCGGTGTACTTGTGGAACACGTTCAGCGAAAGGGCTGCCACGAAAGCATCACGCATGGTGTTCTGCTGATACAAGTGCCCACGGATGGTACCGGGTTCTTCATCCCACCAAGTCCCCCACTCGTCCACCATCAGAGCCACGCGCTTTTTAGGGTCATACTTGTCCATGACGGCCGAATGTTCCTTGATGCAGTTCTCGATATCAAGGCACTTGCCCATCGTCCAATAATAATCTTCCGGAGTAAAGTCCGTAGCCGAACCTTTGCTACCCGACCATCCGGCCACGGTATAATAATGGAGCGAAAGGCCGTCCATCTGGTTACGCGCCTGCTTCATCATCGTTTCCGTCCAATGCAAATCGTATTCCCCCGACCCGCTGGCTATCTTGAACAAACGGTTGCCGTCGTAATTGCGGCAGTAAGTCTGATAGCGGCGATACAGGTCGGCATAATATTCCGGACGCATGTTACCGCCGCATCCCCAACTTTCATTGCCCACACCGATGTATTTCACACGCCACGGCTTCTCGCGACCGTTCTGCTTACGTAACTTGGCCATCGGGCCGTCCTCGGCCGTCATGTATTCCACCCACTGCGCCGTCTCCTGCACCGTGCCGCTCCCCACATTCATGGACACATACGGCTCGCACTCCAACAACTCGCACAGGTTCAGGAACTCGTGTGTACCGAAACTGTTGTCCTCCACGGTTCCACCCCAGTTGTTGTTCACCATGCGCGGACGGTTCTCTTTTGGACCGACACCGTCCATCCAATGATATTCATCGGCAAAACAACCTCCCGGCCAACGCAACACGGGTATCTTCAGGTCCTTCAAAGCCTGAAGCACATCGTTCCGGTAACCGTCCGTATTGGGAATGGCAGAATTCTCGCCCACCCACAGCCCACCGTAAATACACGTTCCGAGGTGTTCGGCAAACTGGCCGTAGATTTCTTTGGGAATGGATTGTTTGGCCTGGTCGGGAAACAATCGGACTTGTGACTCTTTCTGCGCCGCAAGCGGCAAAACGGCCATCAGGGCCGCACTCATCATTAGCTTTCTTACTTTCATGATATTAAAATGAGATTAAATCGTTGCAAATATACATATCTTTTTTGAAAACCCTTCCTTTTTTGGTTAACTTTGCACGATTAAGAAACAGAATTTCATCATCATGGAAAAGAAAGAAGCATTCAAGAAAATCGCGAGTGAGCGAGAGCAGTCCGAACTTGCTCAGGGACTGCCGGGCGTGAGCGGTTTATCTAAATGGGGACTTCCGGCTGCCGGCGTCATCGTGGTCTTGCTGGGACTATGGACTTATCTGGCATTCTTCCATGCCACATTCGGCATCGGAAACACTGTATACCTTTATATAGATGCAGACGATACGCCGGATTCCGTACAGGTCAAAATCAAAAATACAGCCCGTCCGGGCATCTCTTCCGGTTTCCCCTTGCTATCCGCGCTCAGCGGCTACACCGTGAAAAGCGGATGCTACGCCGTGGAACCGGAAGATAACATGTTCAGCGTATTCCGCCGACTGAAACAGGGACGCCAGACACCCGTCCGGTTGACTATTCCCAACGTACGAACGATGGACCGTCTGGCCGGCACATTAGGGAAAAAACTCATGATGGACTCTGCCGTCGTGGCGCAACACTTTGCAGACTCCGCCTTCTGCCGTCAGTACGGCTATGACACCGCGACGATGGCTTGTCTGTTCATCCCCAACACGTATGAAGTATATTGGAATACAAGTCTGGAGGATTTCATGAAACGCATGCAGAAAGAAAACGCTACATTCTGGAACAAAGAAAGGCTCCGCCGGGCGGAAGCTGCCGGATTGACACCGAACGAGGTTGTCACCCTGGCCTCCATCGTGGACGAAGAAACAGCCAACAACGCCGAAAAGCCTATGGTGGCCGGCATGTACATCAACCGTCTGCGTACCAGCATGCCTCTGCAAGCCGACCCGACGGTGAAGTTCGCCCTGCACGATTTCTCCCTCCGGAGAATTTACCACAATCATCTGAACGTGGAAAGCCCTTACAATACTTACCGGAACACCGGACTGCCTCCCGGCCCCATCCGTATCCCTTCCATCGCCGGTATCGACGCCGTGTTGAACCATGCCAAGCATGACTACCTGTATATGTGCGCCAAAGAAGACTTTTCCGGTACGCACAACTTTGCACGCACCTACCGCGAACATCTGGCCAACGCCGCCAAATACTCGAAAGCCCTCAACCGAAGGGGCATCAAATAAAAGAAAAAAGACCGATATAAAAACAGTGAAGGCCGGGCATCGCTGCCCAGCCTTCTCCAGTTTCTAACTTAACTAATATATGAAAAAACCTATTAAAAAATCCATTCTAACCGTACATCCGCTGTAAACTGCAACCGATAATCCTTTCGGCCTTACGCAACTGATATTCCACCACGCGTTTAGTGATATTCCTGGCCTTTGCCACTTCGAGATAAGTCTGCCCTTCCATGTGGATATCCAGAAACACCTCCTGCTGCAAAGCCGGCATCCCGGACAATGTCTCACCGATGATACGAAACAGTTCCTTATGGCACAGAGCCTCGAACTCATCATCCGAAAAACGGTCTGCCGTCTGCTTCAATTTGTATATTATCTGCTTGAAGCGCGACCTGCGGCGAAGATAATCCATACACTTATTATAAATCATAGAGAAAAACAGCCCGACTACATTTCTCTCGCGGTTCAACTTTTCCCCCTGTTCCAAGAAACGCAGTAAAACGTCGCTCACGATGTCACGTGCGTCTTCGTCATTAAAGACATACATCGAAGCATATCGCAGGGCCGACCGGTAGTGGCTCTCATAAAAATCTGCAAAGTCGAATCTTTCTTCCATGTTCTCACGGTTTTTCATTAAGACTTTGCAAATGTAACGGGGACGTGCAAAACACCACTGCACGAAGCGTCGCAAAACGCTGTACAAAGCGTTGCAAAACACCGGTTGCAACATACCATACATATAAAAACAACATTTTATACACCAACCTGCGTTTTCATTTGTCCCCACGCCCACCTTTCGCTATCTTTGTTTCACGAAGACAAGAGGCGGCTCGGCACAGCCAAACTTGAAAAACTTTGTTTTTCGTTTGTCTCTGCGCTCGCCTTTCGCTATCTTTGCAATACCAACCTAATGTCAAGAGATGAAAAACTTCTGGATTCTTATCATAACCGCTACGCTGTTGTCCTTGCCTTACCGGTCATCCTCCTCGACGGAAAGATTCCGGCTGCTGGATACCGGGAACGGACTTTTCAATAATCAAGTACGCTTCCTCACACAAATGGAAGACGGCAAGATACTGGTCTGCACCGAGGGAATGTTCAATGTGTACAACGGCAACAGCTTCGAGCCGCTCGCCTGCGACTTGACCTACACCGTCCCCTTGGGTATGCACAATATATGCACAAGCTATGACGGCGGCAACGGGCTGCTGTGGGCCAAGGACTTTTACCATCTCTATCTCATCAATACCCGTACCGGACGTTTCTGTCACGATATCAAAGAACGCTTTGAGGCTGCCCGTCTGACCGAAGCTTTCAATGACTTTATCCTCGACCACGACCGAAACGCCTGGATTATTACCGAAAGCGGAAAACTTTACCGGTATGACTGGAAAAAACCGGCCAAACAGGTCTACGAGCCACGACCCGAAGAAAAATCCTGGGGTATCCGTGTCAAAGAAGTCATGCAGGCCGGTCCCTTTCATCTGATATTCCTGAACACCGGCAGGATGCTGGTTTGGGAAGAGAAAAGCGGACGCATCGTGGGCGAAGATTCCACCGTGGCCACTCCCGCCCCTTCCGAATATTTCCGTACGGCTTGGCTGCAAGCCGATAAGGAGCACCTGCTTATCTCCGTCAGCCATACGGAAGGATACTTGTACCTCTATAATATATATACGCGCGAGTGGAAAGAAATACTTAAAGGCAGAGCTATTAATGATATTAAAAAATGCAAAGACGGCTGTTTTTGGTTAGGTGGCAACCAAACGCTCATCAAACTTTCCCCACGTTTTGAACTTTTACAAGAAACCCATCGCTTGGAACTGACCGGAAACGAATCCGTTACGGACTTTATCATGTCGGTCCTCGTCGACGACCGGCAAGGGGTATGGTTAGGGTTGAGCAGTTCCGGAATCTTGCGGGCCGTCCCTCCCGGAAAATACATGGAATACTATATCAACGAGGAGGTAGCGCACGAGGAAGGACGGATGATTCGCAGCCTGTGTCCGTACGACGGCCGGTACTTGCTAGTCGGCACGATGGGAGGCATCTACCTGTTCGACACGGCCCGCAAAAACTACCAGGCATTCCACTCCGGATTCGGACACCTCTTTTGTACAGATATCAAAAGAGACCGGGACGGTGCATTCTGGTGCAGCACCCGGCAAGGACTATACAAAATACAGGGCAATAGGGTTGAGCGGGCAGACCAGACGCTGCTTCCGGGAATCCCGTCCGAAACGGTCCGTTTCAGTCTTCCCCTTTCCGATGGCTGCATTTTGGTTTGTATGGATTTGAAAGACCTGTATCTCTGTCAGCCGAAAAAAGGACAAGCCCTGCGCCTCAATGAAGATTTTCCGGAACTGAACCGCAGCCGTGCCATGAGCTTTGCCATAGAAATAAAACCCGGCCAACTCATCATCGGCGGACAAAACGGACTCTTCGGATATGAGATTGCCCGAAGGAAACTGCAACGCCTGGCTTGGATAGTCCCTTGGGAAAGATACAGCACGAAATACAACTGCGCATACGCCGAAGGAAGATCCGTCTGGATAGGTACGCAGAACGGATTGATATGCCATGACTTCCGCACGAAGGAAACCCTGCGGCTCAGCACGGAAAACGGCCTGCCGAACAACTGCATACAAGGCATTGCCGCCGATGCCAAGGGAGACCTGTGGGTTTCGACTTCAAACGGAATCGGGAGAATAAACCGGAATGCAGACGGCACCTTTTCCATCGCACGGTTAGACGGAAAAGACGGCGTGCAATATGGGGAAATGATGGAACAGTCCATCACCGCCATGCCGGACGGTCATGTATATGTGGGTGGACTGAACGGCATCACCGACATTCCCCCTCAGGCCACGGACTACGGACACGAAAGTCTGAGACCGACACTCGTCGGCCTGCGCGTCATGAACCACCCCATCAACAACGAAGGAACGTTCCACAACCGCCAACTGCTTCCGGAAGGGCTGTCCTACACCCGCCACCTGCACCTGAAGTACAACGAGAACTTCATCGAGATGAAATTCTCTGCCCTAAATTACGACGCGCCCCAACATACACATTACCGTTACCGGTTGGAAGGAGTGGACAAAACATGGAACCTGAGTTCGGAACCGACAGGCGTCTGCACGGCCATCTACACCTCCCTCACGCCCGGAACGTATACGCTCCAGGTACAAGCCGCCATGGGAAGCACGTCGTGGGGAACAACCGCCGAATGGCAAATCACAGTAGAGCCACCTTTGTGGAAGACTTGGTGGGCTTACGCCATTTACCTTATCGCCGCATTGACACTCCTCTACTACATCATCGAACTGTACATCGCCGACAAGCGTTCGCGCATGATGGCAGAACAAGAAAACCTGAAACGGCAGAAGGAACAGCATCTCGACGAACTTAAATTCCGCTTCTTCACCAACATTAGCCACGAACTTCGCACTCCGCTCACACTCATCATTACTCCGCTCGAGCTGCTCATCCGCAAAGCCGGTGATTCTTCCCTCAAAAACGACTTGGAAAAGATACTCGGCAACGCACGTGACTTGCTCCGGCTTGTCAACCAATTGCTCGATTTCCGCCGCCTGGAACAGAAAGGCGAACAACTAAAACTGTTGACCGTGCAAATCAAACCGTTCATCGAAGACAACGTGAACCATTTCTGCCAACTCGCTTACGAACGGCACATCGGATTGTCCTGCGAGTATGCTTTCGGGCAGGAAGACCTGTTCCGTCTGGATGCCGAAAAGATGACACGCGTGCTGAACAACCTGCTTTCCAACGCCATGAAGTTCACCCCCGAAGGCGGTTTCATCACCGTACAAGCGGGTTGGCAGGAAAGTTCCCCGGCAGGCGAAGGCCCCAACGGCATCTACATCACCGTCAGCGACACCGGCATAGGCATCCCGGCGGAAGACTTGAAAAACATCTTCGTGCGTTTCTACCAAAGCGAAGGCACACAAAGCCATCCCATGAATACCGGCAGCGGTATCGGACTGCACCTGGTCAAAGGTTATATGGACTTGCACAAAGGAGAAATCACGGTGGAAAGCACACCGGGAAAAGGCACGCGCTTCACGCTGCTGCTGCCTGCCCAACCACCACAAACTTCCTCCTCCGATTCCCAAGTCGCCATCAAAAGCAAGCTTCCCGACACAGAGAAAGCATCCGAATCCCCTGTGCCCGAAGGAAACAAAGTCACCGTCTTGGTGGCCGAAGACAACGAGCAATTCCGCACGTTCATGAAAGACCTTCTCCGACAAGAATTCACCGTGCTCACCGCCGCCGACGGGCAGGAAGGACTGGCCATGGCACGGGAATATGGCCCCGACCTCATCATCAGCGACGTGATGATGCCGCACATGGACGGCTACGCTTTCTGCCGTGCGGTCAAGGACGATGTGCAATGCTGCCACATCCCGCTCATCCTGCTCACGGCTAAAAACTCTTCCGAAAGCCGGAGCGGGGCATACGAAGCCGGTGCCGACTCGTTTATCGCCAAACCATTCGACATCGACGTGTTACACAGCCGCATCCGCCAACTTCTTGAACAACGCGAGCGACGGTTGGCTTCGTTCCGTAAAGGCACGCACATCAACCCCAAGGAAATCACGATTACCAACTTGGACGAGAAACTGATACAAAAAGCTTTGGAATGTATCGAAAAGAACATGGACAACACCGGATACAACGTGGAAGCCCTCAGTGCCGACATGGGAATAGAACGCTCCTCGCTCTACCGGAAGATGCAAGCCATAGTGGGGCAGACACCCACGGATTTCATGCGTTCCATCCGGTTGAAATGCGCCGCCCAGTTGTTGGAAAGCGGCCAATACTCCGTACAGGAAATTTCATGGATGGTAGGTTTCAACACCCCGCGCTACTTCTCCTCCTACTTCAAAGAGATGTTCGGCATGACGCCGTCCGCGTATGCCGTGCGACACCGGAAGCAGCCTTCTTCAAAGGCATAAAAATAGGCATGACGAATATCAGGGCCAAGATGGAAAACAGCAGGCCGCCCGACGTTCCGATGGCGAAAGAGAACCAGAAAGCTTCCTCCTGCCCGTCTATCAAGAACGGCACCAACCCCAGAACGGTGGAAAGCGTGGTCAGGAACACCGGAATAATCTTGTGGTTGTAAGCCTTGACATACAAATTCACACGGGGCAACGCCTGCGCCTTGCAGGCCGCCACTTGGTTGTTATACTCGTTGATGATGTAAATACCCGCATTCACCACCAGTCCGCTCAGCAGGACCAACGAGGCAAAACCGCCCGTCCCGAACTTCACTCCGGAAAAGTAGAATGTCAGGAACGTGCCAATGAAGGACACCGGAATCAAAGTGATGATGACGAAAGGCAACCGGAACGACTCGAAAAGGATGGAACACATGAAGTAGATAATCAGCACGATGACCAATATCAGCCAATACTGCGTGCCTTCGTCCTGGTACCAGTTCGGCGTGTTGTTCAGGCAACGGTACCCCACCGGAAAACGGTCGTTGAACTCATCCGTCACTTCCTCTATGTATTTGGCCGTGTAGTTGTACGAACCCAACACGTTGAAAGCCACACGCAACACATACTCCTGGTTCTTTTTGGGAATGCAGTTCTTGGCCTCCCGCAGGTTCATGTCCATGAAAGGCGGAAGCCACACGTCTCCTTCGGACGTCTTGACATGGGTATGTTCCAAATCCCACACATTGAAACGGTCGGATTGCAACGAACGCAGGTAGATGTCGGTCCGGATAAACTCGTCCTCGTAACGCCCCACGTCCACTCCCGAAAGCAACTCGCGCAACGTGCCGTGCATGGCCGCCGCCGTCTGTCCGTACAAGGCAAAGTTTTGCGGTGTATAGACCATGTACAGTTCATCTTCCTGCCGTTCATGCCCCGGCGTCTCGATGATGATGTCCATCACGCGGTGGTTCTGTTTCAAACGGGCACAAATGTCCTCCGCATACCGGTACAAGGCATTATAATTGTATCCTGCAATCTCAATCCGGTTCGACCGGTACTGCAGGTTCAGCGAATTGCTGAACCCCCGCTCGCTCACGCCGTAAGTGCTCCAGTCCGCCCCTCCGATGGAAATGACCTTGCCGATGACCTTGCTCTCCAAGACATAAGGGAAAGACGTGTCGCGGTATTCATCCTTGAATTCCACGGTCAGGTTGGCCCCCCACCATTCCACGCGGCTCTCGAACCGTTTGATTTCCTTGAACCCGACCAAGAAATTTTCCAGAATCTGCACCTTCTCGTTCAATTCGTGCACGCTTCCGCCCAAAGGCATTTGGGCACGGATGTGGAGCTTCATCTCCTCTTCCTCCTTGGCATACGTATTCTCGTCCAACGACTGCGCAAAGAGACGCATGGTTCCTCCGAACACCTTGGAGAGTGGTTCTTTCAGCTCGGTCTGGAAAAAACGGGTACCGAACGTGGCATTATATGCCCTTTCATACCAAGGTGATTCTTCTTCCTCCTCGTTTTGGTAATATACCTTCTCCTTGTCCCACCGGTCCGGAAGGGCATGGAACGGTATACCGAAAGCCAGTACCAACAAGATATAATATATCCACTTGCGTTTCTGCGTGAAAGCGATGTACTTGCGGTAAAACCGCGTCCAAGCCATCACTCGTTTGGAACGCCCCACCCGTTTTATCGGCATGCGGCTGCTGTAATGGAACTGTTTGACCAAAGCCGGCACGAAGAACAGGGCCACGACAAGCGCCACCGTCAGGTTGATGATGATAATCCAAGAGAAATCGTACAAATCGCGTTGGATATACTCCGGCATGAAGAACACCACCACCAAAGACCCTATCGTGGTGAGCAAGGCGGCCAGTATGGCCAGGAACGCCTTCCGGTTGTGGTAGTAACTGTAATGGTCCACCATCACGATGGCCGCGTCGATAATCAGTCCCAACGACACCGTGATGCCGGCCAACGAGAAAGTGTGCAGGCGCATGTCGAACACATAATAAGCCATGACGGCTATCAGGATATTGGCAGCCAACGTGATGGCGATAATCGACAGATACTTCCAGTTGCGGCGTACCAACCAGACGAATACCAACAGGATAGCCAAAGACATCAATGTGCGCGTAATCAGCTTTTCCAATTCCGACTGCTTATCCTTTGCCGCATCATGTGTCAGCGTCAGATACATGCCGTCGCGCAACCGGGGTTTCAATTCCTCTATTTTCGCACGCAACTGGCGCGACAACTCTATCTCGTTGGCATCGGCATCCACAAAAATGTTCATGTAGACGGTGTTCAGCCCGTTTACACGGTAATAACTGCCAGGCAAGCGGTCACGGTATTCAAAGGTGGCCAAGTCGTTCAGATAGATAATCTTCCCGTTCACCGTCTTCAGGGGCATCTCGCCTATCTGACGGGAAAACCGCGATGTCTTCAAATAAAGCGTGACACGGCTTTGCTCCCCGCCTTCATCCCTGTACATCACGTCGCCCACGATGTCCGACTTCCCGATAAAACTTTTGATACCATCCTCCACATCAGCCACCGTGAGGCCGTAATTGGCCACTATGAGCGGGTCGTAAGTGATTTCCATATATTTGGAAGTGCCTCCGGTCACGTCCACCCACACCACTTCTTCCCAGGCTCTCACCACCGGCTCCACGTTTTCCTTCACATATTCCTTGATTTGCTCACCGGTCAGGTTGGAGTTCACCTGATAAGTCAGCAAATGGCTCGCCGTGTTTTCTTTCGGGGCACCTTCGTCATTTACCACTTCCCCGCCCGTCAGTTCCGGATAAGAAACCTCTTCGGGCAATTTCTTCCGCACCTGCTTCAAGAGCGACGAAATCTCGAACTTCACGGCAGACACATCGGCTTCTTTCTTCAGCACGACCGTAACCCGTCCCGAACCGAAATAAGACTCCGACGAGACTTCGGCCACGCCTTTCACCGCCGAGACCAACCCTTCTATCTTCGACGTCACCTCCTGCTCCACCACCTTGGGCGAAGCATTCCTCCATCCATAGCTTATCGTCAGCGTCTTGCCCTGACGCGGCTTGGGAGAAGAACCCACGTCTACCAAAGGAATCAGGGCTGCCCCGATAATCATCAGGATAACCATCGTGAGCAACAGGCTGAACGACGATACGCGATCCAATATGTGTGTTTTCTCTTGCATAAGCCTTATCCCCTTTTCCTATATATAAGGTAATATACCAACGGTATGAAGAACAGGCTGACCAACGTACCGGCCACCATGCCGACAATCAGGGTCAACGACAACGGGTATTGCAAGGCGGAACCCATATCGCCCCGGCTCAGGAAAGGAAGAATGGCCAAAATGGTCGTGAGCGAAGTCATGACAATGGGTCGCAAACGGCTGTGCCCGCCGCGCCAGATAGCCGTAACGAGGGGCATCCCTTCCCGCCTCAACCGGTTCATCGTATCCACTTTCAGGATAGAGTCGTTGATAATGATACCGCTCATCACCACGATGCCAATCATTGACATGATATTCAGCGACTCGCCCAACAGCCACAGGACGAGGAACACCCAGAATACATCTATTACGATTTCCGACAGGATGACCAACGGTTGCACGATGCTTTCGAACTGCGCGGCCAGAATGAAATACAGCAATGCCACAGCCACGCTCAACACCAACACCAGTTCGCCTATCATCTTCCGGCTAGAATAATAATTGCCCGTAAACGATGCCGAATAGCGCGGGTCGGCCTTCACGAACCGTTCCGTGAAATCCACGATGCTCTCCACCGTACGGTCGTTCGCCGTAATCTTCACGGGATAATAATCCCCGCCGTTTCCGGAATATAGCCGTTTGAAGTCCTCGCCCTGCGTTTCCCGTATCAGGTAGCTCAAAGGTATGTCCACTCCCTCGTCGTTGCGCACGGTGTACTGCAACAACCTACGGCTGTCCATACCGCGTTCACCGATAATGACGGGCAACGAACGGGCACCCTCATTGATGGCATACACCTCATTTTGGCTCACCAACATCCGCAACCGAGCCTGCAAGGCGGCATACGACACATGGTACACCGCCATCTGCTCCGTGTCAGCCACGTATTGTATATTGCGTTCGGAAACGACCGGCTGTACCGCAATCTCGGGGAAACGGCGCGACAAAGTGTCCAGAAAAGCCCGGGCCTCGTGCACATCCGGACGGCCTCCACCCTGACGCTGCAAACGTATCTCCAAGTCCGCATCGTCATTGGAGAATATCAAATCGAAAATATTGCCGGATACGCCGAACTCCACCGTGCCACGCGGATAGCGTTCCGCCATGTAGTTCCTCATCTTCTCCTGCGCCTGCCGCAAAGTTTCCCCATCCTCCGCCTGAAAGTAGACCACGGCTTCGGACGTGGTAAGGTCTTCGGTATGGGACAGCACGAAATCCTGCACACCGACCATCGCCGTAGAAGTCTGCACCATTCCGTCCACCTGCTTCAACACATCCCCCACACGGGCATCGTTCTCCTCCACCGAGATACCCGCGTTCCAGTCTATTTTCATCAACGCATCGTTATGTTCCATATAAGGAAGACGTTCTTTCTCCAACCCTTTATAGATAAGGAAGATGGCCGGGATTGCCAGGCAAAAAGCCGTCACGCTCTTCACCGGATTCCGCAAGACCCACTTGACACCACATTCGTAAGGAGTATAAAAATTAAAATGAAACTTACGGTCGAGCACCTCTCCTTCCGGACATGTTTTTCTTTTCCGGTACAACACCATGAAATACACCGGAATGACCAACACCGCTACGAAAAGCGAAGCGAACAAGGCTATCGTAACCCCCATCGCCTGGTCGTAAAACAAGGCACCGGCAATGCCGCTCAGAAAAATCAACGGGACAAACACCGAGCAGGTGGTCAGCACCGAACTCAACATCGGGGTGAACACCTCGTTCGTCCCTTTCACGAGGGCATCCGCAAGCGGCATCCCCTGCCGCCAACGCTGCATCACGTTGTCAATGACAATGATGGAGTTGTCCACAATCATTCCCACACCGAGAATCAGCCCCGACAGGGAAATGATGTTCAAGGAGATGCCCAACAAATGGAAGCTGAGCAGCGTCACAATCAGCGTCAAGGGGATGGTGATGATAATCAGCAGCGGCAACCGCCAGTCTTTCATGAAAAGGAAAAGCACCAGACAGGCCAACACCGCCCCTACGTACAGGTTCTGTCCCAAATTGTCTATGGAATACGTCAGCAGCCGGGTTTGGTCGCGCGTAAGGTCGAAACTGATATCCGGATATTCCTTTCTCAGGTCTTCCACCAGTGCCCCGATGCTCTTCTGTAAATCTTCCATCTGCGCGTCGTTCTGTTTGATGACGGCCATCGTCACGGCATTCTTCCCGTCGTGGCGCACCAGTCCTACCCGCGATGCCAGTTTTTCTTCCACACGGCACAAATCTTTCAACTGAACCAGGCGGCCTTCGTGGTTGATATACACATTCTCTATGTCCTCCCGGTTCAGCAACTGCGAATCGAAATGGATGTTGTAACGGTACAACCCGTCCACGACGGAAAGCGCCCCGAGCGTGATATTGTTCGACTGGATGGCCTTGGACAAGGTTTCCATATCCAATCCCATCGACAAAAGTTTCGCTTCGTCCGGAATACAAATGATTTCCGCTCCCGTCGTACCGGATATATCCACCATGGCCGTCTGCGGCAACTGTTCGATGCGCTTGCTCACGATGTTCCGTGCAAATTCGCCCAGTTGGGTAAACTTCATACCGGCCTTCGGCAAACTGCCGTCTTTTCCTACCCCCTCGTTTTTCAACGACAAGTCCAGATAAAAGGCCGGGATGTCCATGGCACTGGCCTTGACCACCTTGGGACGTTCCAACTCCTTCGGCATACGGTTCATTGCCCGGTCTATCTTCTCGTTCACCTCGATGAATATCAGGTCGATATTGCTTCCCGGTTCGAACTCCATGAAGATGGAACCCGCGTCCATCCTCGATTCACTGTGGATGTCCTTCAGTCCGGCCACCTGCATCAACTGGCTGCGCAACGGAGCCACCACTTCGGCATCCACCTCGTGCACCGACGCTCCGGGATAAGACACCTGCACCGTAATCTGCGGAATGTCGATGTCCGGCATCAGCGACACCGGTATATATTTGAAAGAGATACACCCGATGGCGATCAATGCGATCAGGCACATCGTCACGGCAATGGGCCGGTGAATCAAATTGCGTACAATCATGGCGGCTTCCTTTCCTTAGTCCATCTTCTTTTCTTTCCTCTCGCGCGGGATGACCTCCGTCCCGTCGGCCAGGTTCAGGTTGCCCGACGTGATTACCACATCGCCGTCCTCTATCTTCGTCTCCTTCCGCGCATTGCCTGTCACGGCATATTGGCTGATATTGGAATACACCACATCCACGTAAGTCCACACGGCGTGTCCTTCCTCCAAGCGGAAGAGCACATGGAAACCGTCACGCATCACCACCGCGTCCTTGGGTACGACAAACATGTCCGGCACTTCCTTCTCGATGACGACCTTCACGTTCATCCCCTCCATCAACACATTGCCCCGGTTCCTGATTCTTGCGCGTATCTTCACCTGCCCCTTCTCGTCGATGGACGGATTTACCTCCGTCACCTTCCCCGTGAACTCCTCGTTTTCGTCCACGAAAGGAGACACGACGACCTTCTGCCCGATGCTCACCGACTGCAATTCGGCCTCCAAGATGCAGAACTCCACGTCGAACCAAGTGTCGTCTATCAACGTGCAGAACTTCTCCTTCGGCTGTTGGTAAAGTTTGCAGTCCATGTCGGCCACGCGCCCTGCGAAAGGAGCATAGAGGTTGCACCGCTCCAGATTGAGCCGGGCCGTCTGCAAGGCATATTCCGCCGACGTATAGCCCGAAGTCACTTTGGCCCTCTTGAGAATCGCTTCCGGCACATCGGCCATCGTCTCGTCATATCCCTGTCCGATAAGTTTGTCCACCAGTTCCACTTCCGCCTTCTCCATCTCCTGTTCGGCCTTGGCCAGTTCCCGTCGGGCTTCACGGTCGTCCACCGAAGCCAGCAACGCCCCCTTCTTCACCAAAGAGCCGTTCTTCACATGAATGGCATGCAACAGTCCGGTAGCCGGCATGGCCAGTTCGCTTTTGGCCGCCGCCCTCAACTTGCCGTTGCACTTGATTTGCTTGTTGAACACCACCTTGTGCAACATCATCGTATCCACATAATTCTCGTTCAGTTTCTGCACCGCGCCCTCCATGGCCTGTTCCTTTTCTTCGTCTTGTCCGTCCGTTTCCTTGCAGCCGCACACGGCTCCCCAGACGGCCCACACCACGAGGCTTATTCCCGTAATCCGTTTCATATCTGTCTGTCGTTAATTTACCAAATCATTAAAGTTCACCCCGATGTTCTCCTTGCGGATAAAGTCGTACAGCGTCAGTTTCTGTATGCCGTAATAGTCCGTCCAGAACTGTTGCAGTTGGCTGATGTACTGGTGCTGCGCGCTTTCAAACTCCTCTTGTGCCGTGTTCAGTTCCGTCACCGTCACCGACCCGTTCTCGAACCGCTTCTTCATGATGTCGTAACGTTCGGCGGCTATATCCTGCGCCCGGAGTGAAGTCTTGCACTGTTCGGCCTGGTTATTGAACTGCAACACCTTCGTCCGCACGTCGTGCGCAAATTCGATGTTAGCCTGTTCTATCTGGGTCTTGGTGATTTCCACGTCCGTCTTGGCCATGCGCACCTTTCCCCGGCCCATGCCCCAGTCGTAAATCGGAATGGTCATCGTAAGCCCCACCGTCTCATAGTCTTTCAGGCGGCGGTAGGCGGCAGGCAACTCATTCGCCGACTGGCTCAGTCCGAGCCTTCCGCGAAACTCCACCTGCAAGCCCCTGTTGGCCTTCGCCTCGGCCAACGCCCGCTGCGACTCCAACAGGTTCAACTGTTGTTCGATCGAATGCGACGACCCCGTCCATGCCTTGTCGAGCACCTGTTCGGCATTCATCTCGATTTCCGGCATGTAATAAGGCGGCAACAGTTCTATGTCCCCGTAGTCCACAATGCGCAAATAAGAAAACAGGCTGAACAACTGGGTTCTCAGCGTAAGGCTCGTGCTGTTCACGCTCATCTTGGCGTTCAGCAACGAAAGTTCCATCTGCAACACCTCGCTCTTTGTGGTCGTCCCCAAGTCCAGCCTCTTCTTGGCAATCTCGAAAAGATGCTTCCGGTCCTCGTAGTCCGCCACGCTTTGGCGGTAATTTTCCTGCGCCGAAAGCACCGTAAAGAACAGGTTCGTCACGTTGATGGTGATGTCCTGCATCGTTTCCAGATAAGCCCTCTGCGCATTCTCGTACTGCAGCGGCGCCGTCTTCTTCCGCCACTTCAGGGCATTGTAAGCCCTGATGGGCTGCGTATAATTCAGGATGAGAGGCACCGTGTTATACGTCTGCAAATCGTAGTTGAACTGGTCCAGCCGCGAGAGTGACGACTGCAACGACAGCGTACCGCCCAGAAACGGGATGTTCTGGTCCACAGACAAAGTCAGGTCGTTCGAGAGCGAGTTGTTGTCCACATAAGAGATACGCCCCGTGTCCGGGTCGCGAGCCTCCACGATAGAGCGGTCGAAGTTCATCACCCCGCCCGAAAGGTTCAACGAGGGCAACAGTTCCGCCCGGTAAGAACGGTAGTTCCAGTACTGTCCTAAGAAACTGTAGCGGGCCACCTGCGCCGCATACGAATCCCGTTTGGCTATTTCTATGGCTTCCGTCAACGACAGTTTACGCACCTGTTGCGCCCCTACCGGCACGACAGCCACCCACAAGCACCACCAAGCACCACGCAAATATTTTCCTATTTCGCTTTTCATGGTATACCTATTATCTTTTTGTTAACTTCTTCGCTTCGTTTTTCATCTCCCGCACCGCCGGAGAATCCACCTTCGGCCTGAAAGCAATGATTTGCCGGGCCATCTCCTCCGCCTTGCGCATTTGTCCTTCCGCTTCATAAAGTTTCATCAACCGATAGAGCGGATACATGCGCCCCGGCAACATCCCGAAAGCCTTCCGGTAAGCCGATTCAGCCTCCGCCACAGCACCCAAATCCCGGTAGTTGTTCCCCATCAGTGTGTAAAACACGGGGTCACAACTTACCCTTGTACCCTGACGCAGCATCGCATTGCTTTCGTTGTAACGCCCGGCCTCCCGCAACGCAGTACCAAAGGTAAACAAAAAATCTGGATAAGCTTTCAAATCCTCATACTTTTTGCGGTAATCCTCCAAAAATGCCACGTCCTGAACGCCACGCACGCGGCGGAACTCCTCGTATGCCTCCACGCACCGGGCCGTATTGTCCGACAGGTTCCACACGCACCAACCGCCCACGGCCACCACAGGCCACACGGCCATCCTTTTCCACCACCGCACTTCCGCTGCTCCGGCCTCGAGCGATACCGCCAAGGCCACCCAAGCCACAGCCAACGACAAGAACGGCCACAAAGCGAAAGGATAAGAAAATAGGGCAGAGACCAACAAGACCAACCAACCGTAGGCCGAGACCTCACCACGCCTGCACAACACCACCAAGCTCCACAAGCCCAACACCAAGGCCGGAACGGCCCCCAACACGCCTTGTTCCACGCCCACGCCCAACACGCCGTTAAAGGCATACTCCGGACTACCGGCCACCACCGACAGCGGCGAACCGGAACGCACGGCGAAGAAAGCCTCCTGTGCCGCACCGTAGGCCTGCGCATAGCCGCCAAGCCCGTGCCCGCAAAGCCATTCCCCGGCCCAAGCCCGTCCGGCCACCATCGTCATCAGCAGACGCCCGTCTGCCGACCCTTGTTTCAGGAAGTAAGCCGCCACACCGGCACACACCGCCACGCCCATTCCCCAAAGCACCATCCGCCGATGTGCCTTCCACAGCAGGCAGGCCGCTGCCACCGCCACAGCCACCCAGGCCGTGCGGCTCCAC
>ULUV01026529.1_pt1 | contig 36320 bp, 34 predicted proteins | sample 1958921 | NCBI WGS metagenome assembly ULUV01 (sample SAMEA4835772, study PRJEB28245) | human gut metagenome | biome: gut microbiome; material: fecal sample | place: Denmark | collected 2008
TTTGCCCTATTGAAGTAAAATCGTCTGGATATAAGACTCATGCATCGTTAGATGCTTTCTGTCTTAAATATTCAGACAGAATAAGTCAGCCATATCTACTTTATACGAAGGATTTTCATAAAGACGAGAATGTGTTGCTACTGCCAATATATATGACTCCACTGCTATAAAGTTCACCATCACAGTCATTATCGAGGCGACATTTTCATACTACATTCTCCGCAAATTGAAAATCTTGGGAATTTTGGATTGAAAATCTTGGGATTTTTAGACTGAAAATCTTGGGAATTTTGAATTGAAAATCTTGGGAATTTTGTAACTTTGCAGAAGCAAAACGTAAATAGGCTTTTTATGTATTTTCCGAGTGTGTCCACAGTTTAAGAGTCCCAATGGTTTTTATTCTGTTTATTGCCGTATCTGTTTTCCGAGTGGCACATCGTGCCACAGCATTGCATTCAGATAAAGCAGTCGAGAACTCGTTCTCGTAAGGCTTTGTATGGATGAAAAGCAAGTCGAAGACTCGGAAAACAGATACGGGGTTTATCTCGGTTTTGGTCTAAATTCCACCCTGCATCAGGTTTTGTATAAGACCACCCAGTAGCAGGTTTTTGTCAACCAACACCCACAGCCCACTAAAAGGGCAAAGTCCCTCTCGGCACCCCATAGTCCGCGCAACACTCCGTTTCCTCTATCTCCTTCCACGCCTCATGGATATACCGATTCACCTCTTCCGGCAACCGCCCCTCCTTCGCCAGTTTCTCAAACGTCTCTACCAAGTCCCCGATGGCATATTCCGGACTATACATGTCGTCAAAATACTCCCAGTGCCTATCCATCACAAAGTGCCTGCACATCGACTTCGTCAACTGCAGAAACCGCAGCGCACCCGTTTGGTATTCCCCAACGGCAAGCAACGTCTCAATATTCTTGTTCTCTTCCAACATCAGCTGCCAGATGCTATAACAATCCCAATCCACATTTCTTCTGTTGAAGATACGCTGTTCATAGTCCTTGTTCAGTGGTATCAGTGACTTGGCCTCCTTCTCTGCCTCCAGCATCTGTCGCTCTTTCTCCCGTCGTCTCCGTTCAGCATCTCTTGCAGCGCGTTCTTCTTCGTCATTCATCTCTCGCTCGATCTTCAATGGCTCTCCCGTGAATTTCTTGCTTGGTGCCAACATCTGTATATTGTTCTGCACTCGTTTGAAGCCATCAAATCGTGACAGATGCGTAAAGATATATGTGAAGACCTCTTCTCGCTTCTCTTCGTTGTTCCATGCTGCCACACTATCTACCAATGCAGCAAAGCTCGCATAGATCAGTTTGCCGATACGTAGCTTGTAATCATTCAGATAGCCTCTAATGTCCTCCCTATATATCAGCAATGGCAGATGTTCGCACAGCCCCATCGCAATGGCATACGCAGCATCAGGCCTCCCCTTCGCCAACACAGCCGGTATCGACTTCTTCTCCCAGCGCTCCAGCAGCCGCAGCATATACAAGAAATCCTCCTTATTCTCAGGCCGAAACTCCACCTCCTGCTTGAAGTACCCGGCGTATGCCTCCTCCAAATCCACCGTCAACCCCTTCGGGATATAATCGATCTTCGGACGCGCCATGCAGCTCCTACGTCTGCGCACCTCGGCAGCTTCATCCAGTCTTTTCTGATGGGCAATACGTTCTTCTCTGTCTCTACGAATCTTCTCCAGCTCTTCTTGAAACTCTGCTGCCTGCATGGTCTCCGCACACAGCAGCTTATCTATCTGCTTTGACAGGTATTGACTCCATGCCTGATAATTACTTTCATCCACGCAATCAGGGCAGGGAATACCACTCATGCTCCATGTATTTTCTGACAGGTAGAAAATTATGCTATATCTTTTCTTTTTGCTCATATTCTAAATACTTCTCCACCAAACAGTCGTACCCAAACACAAACGTGTCCCTCTTAGCATCCCCATACAGAAAATCCTCAAATCTGGTAAATGAAGACTAAAACATCTGCCCATACAGCATATCGTAAAAAATAGAGTTCCCCACCGCAGTATCGCTCTGCGCTAATGCCGCCACTCGGATGGGGTTAAAAGTTTATTTACCATTACTTATTCTGAAAGAATAATCATGACTTATTCTATAATAGTCAAAGCCAAACTGTTCTATTTGTGGACAACTTATCTGTGCTCCATTTTCGCCAGCCTCCTCCGCTTCCATCAGACGATTTCTGTTGAAAGCATTAACAGCATTGTCCCCTGTTCGCTTTATGAGGTATGACATTAAACATACCTTTCTTTTCTTGTTGTTTATATACGACGATATTGATGGCACCTCTGTTAAGGTTTCCAAGCTCTGATAGAGTTGAAGCTCAACCTTTTGATATTTTCCTTTTGGAAAAACAACAGTTCTTGTTCCATCTTTTTGGGTCTTTTCAATAGGACGAGATAGATTTTCTATTCCGCCTATAGAGCTTGTCACCTCGCACAATAGAATAATATTATAAGTGTCAGTATCTGTCAAGATAAAGTCACACCTGCGCTTACCATCAGAGATTTTGGTACCTGTATATCTGCCAATATATGTATCATAATTGACTACACTCAAGTTAAATGGATTTCCACAAAAAGACGCGTAACCCTCTTTGTAACCAACAACAAATTGTGTATTGTCCTCTGTAAGGTCAAATTCACTCAAATTTGTTGTGTTTTCATCACATATACATCTTCTTCCTACGCCATAAAACGCAGGAAGGTCATTTTCCAAGAGACTCTTCATTTTGCAATTGCTTTAATTCTTGGTATTTATCATATATGTTATTGATATCCTCTGAGAGTCTATCCGTGTTGACGTAGTGAATGTTTTTAACTTTCAAGTCAGCTACTCCTCCCGACAGAATCTGGTATACCGAAAGGTCATCATAGCCTACATGTGCACCGTCAATATCCGTCTTGCAGTCGTGAGCCTTCATCAACAGATTCAGAGAATTAATTATATATGGACTATGTGTAGCAAGTACCAATCCTATTTCACGGCTGTCGACCTTTGAATAAAACGCCAATCGTATTATTTCGTTCAACATCTGAATCTGAGATGTTGGGTCAAGACTCAATTCCGGTTCCTCTATATGTATGTGTACATATTTTGGCATATCTGTAAGTTCCATTTCTGGGCGATACTGAGTGGTAAGGTTTTTTTCAAACAACAAGTCAATGATACTACGTTTTTGAGCCAACTTAAAGTCAAAAGCCTGGGCATAATAGTTCATCATGGCTATTAAAGGCGCAGTTGTCTGTATACCTGAAGACGCATGGCGAAGTTCAAACGAAGAGTAATTGCTACCCTTAGGCTTAAGTATAAACTTCTTTTGGTTGTTGCCTCCGCGTTCAACATTCATATCCAAACCGATATAGTTAAGATCAAAATGCTTTATTGCGTCAGTTGCATTGTCAAATTCGGTAAATGTTTCATTAAAGAAGAATCCCAAATAAGCGTTTTTAGCCAATGTGCCTTGACTTGATAGTGGAGCAATTGCACTTCTTGATTCTGCTACCCACACTTCTTTGAAGAAGCATAAGTCCTCGTTGGGTATTATAGCATTGTAAGACAACTTGCCTCCTGAATAACTTACAGAATACGAATTCCCGTTTATAGTAACAACATAATGAATGTATGTATCTGCAGTAACCAGTACACTCATATTATCACGCAGCAAGTCCCTGAATCTAAAGTTTACAACATTCTCTTCTATATGCGAGTTATGGAAATAAGCTCTGATAGAAAGGCGTTTGAATATGTAGCGCATTAACACAAGAGCCTTCATAAGTGTACTCTTGCCACTTGCTGAATTTCCGACAAACACCGTTAGCGGTTTTATATCGACAACGCCAGTATCTTCAAGAGGTCCTAAGTTCTTTATATGTATTGTTTCGTGAATCATAACCTTAATTATTTAGCAGATAAACTTTAAAATACAAAGATAAACTTATTTCTTGAACCTTGCAAGAATGCAACCTCAAAAAAGCTGTGATGATAGTAAAAATATGGAGAAATAGAATAAGCCGGTCCAATCCTTCAGGTTGTCCATAATGTCGGCCTTGCCACGCCCACACTTGTTGTGGGTGTTAACGAGGAAGACGGGGATTGCTGTTGTCACCGAGCGATACAGAATCAGATAATGTCCCACCATACAAGGGTTCTATCATTCCACAGGCAGCCTGGTGCCAGTCATCCATCGTGGCCACAGCCATCGGAAAGCCATCCTGCGCCATCTTCTTTATCTGACGGTTGAACGGCTGATGGAGAACGTACTCCGCGTTTTCCATCTTGGCAACCAGTTCTGCCGTGGCATGGCTCTTCCAAAAGAGGCCCTCATAACAGTCAGCTTGTACTGTCGGTCCACTCGGATCATCCGTCAGCTTCCCTTTGCCATTTTTACTAAGGTATAATCTTCTGACAATGTATGTGTATTATAATTATGAAGGAACACATTAGGTAACGATGTAGAAAAACATGCCTATCTTCTTTTAAGATAGTTATATATAACATCATCACTCACACACGCAATATTCAGTATTGCTACCCAGTAATTTACACCGAGTCGTTTTTGCATCTCATTTGCTTTCTTTATTATTATATCCTTTACTATGCCATCATTTATGGATGATTCTGTAGAAATCTTTATATGATGTTCCAGTTCACTTATCTTGTCATCCGAATTTTCACGATATCGCTTTAAAAGCTCCAATTTCCCAAAATGATTTTCCAATCTGTCCTTTATCGTTATGTCATAACCCAGCGGAAAATGGATTTCATATGTTATATCCAAATATCCTTTGACTAATTTAGGGTAGGCATACAAGAACTGAATATCAGGTATATCGTCAATGTAGAAATCTATAATGCTTCGCTTCCCGTCCTTTATCCAGTCATCATTTTTCTTGCTATTGCATGTAGAACAACATGGAATCAAGTTATATGGATTTGTACTATATTCGGGAAATGGGGCCTGCGGTATTATATGGTCAAGAGTTCCTGCCAATTCCAAAAGGCAATTTGGGCAGAGATTAGACTTCCTATTATTTTCATCAGTCGTCAGTTCTATCCTTAACTCACAGAATGCCTTTGAATCATAAGAATACAAATCTTTTAAGGCTTTTCTTCTTTCTTCTGTAAGTCGCAAATGGGTAAGTTCCTCAAGTTTGTCTTCATTTAGCAATCGTTTGTATAGTCCAAAACGACGTCGCAATTTACATTCAATTTTTTCAATGATATCTCTTGAGTCATTTCTTTTTCTTGAAAGCACATACCTATGAAACTTGTATGCGTTTTGTTTATACCTACTTCTCTTCTTCATTGCCGTTTGGATATAAACTCCTTATAAACAATTCTATGCCTAAGCCCAATGGCAAGTCCTTGGATTTTATCCGCTCCACCATTTGGGCGTATGACATACGACTTGCCATTTCTGCGATACGTCGTTTATAGTTTCTCTGAACTTCCCTTGATCCGAAAATATCATCTGTCAACATCGTTAAATCAGCACCGATGGTCTCTATGCCAGGCTTCCTTACCACCGATATTTTTCCTTCTCTTTCCATGACATACACACAATCAGAAGACAATTCTCTTACCAACATTGGAGAATGTGTCACCATGATACAACAAGACTCATAGTCCTGCAACATGTCGTCCAATGCACAAATAAGTTCAGACATGGCGTTAGGATGCAAATGGGTTTCTGGCTCATCCAGTAGAATAAGAGGATCATATCTCATTTCTGCCTCTAGCATACAAAACAAATAGAACATGATACTCTCACCAGAACTCATTTTCATCATCAAGTCATGAAATGTTGCTTTACAGAGCACATATTCATCATCACCTTTATTCTCAAAAAGTTTGGAAATAAGTTCTTCATTTACCAAATTCTTTAGAACGCGTCTCAAATGTTTTACTCTTCCGAGTTGTGCCACCTTTTCGTATGCGCGTAATAATTCAGATGTCAAATCCTTTTTACTTTTTGGAATATTGACATCATCTTCCACTTGTTTTACCATACCACAATGGACATAGTTAAGCCGGGAATTGTTGTCTGCTTGCTTAAAGTTATCGAAATTACTTTCTGAAAATGATATGACCTTGCTCAACAATGGTTTTCGTGGATGAAAGTTTTCTTCCGATGCAGATGATAAGTCACGTGGTAAGGTTGATATAAATAGTGTTTTTCCAACTCCATTTTTCCCTATTACCGCATATATTCTTCGTGAAAGTAGATGCCGTGGATGTCTAAATGAGAATTGGAAAGATACATCATTTTCTGAATATTTGGGTCGAAATGTGTACTCAAAGGAATATCTATTTTCTACATCTACTCCTTCAAGAAGAAGACGCGCTTCTCTGATATTTCGCTCGGCGGCATTGTCCCTTACCAAACAACTGTAATATTGGGTATTCCTAAACTCATCATCTATTTGTGAAAATATGGCCACATCTCGCAATGCCACAAAAACAGACATATAGGTATTTGGACAGGCTTTCTTTATGCCAGAATAATACTCAGCCTTTTGTCCCAATGTACAAAATTCTGGTGGTAGGTTTTGAAACACATCGGGTAGTCCATCATCTTTTACAAAATAATGATGTTCCTTGCTACATTCTTTATCGCTATTTTTCCTTACTAACTTAACCAAGCCAAATGAGTACATTTTTTTTTCTGACAAATACAAAAACAGATTAAATTGCACATGAGCATAGCCATCGCTCCAGCCATCATCGGAAACTAAGAGAAATGCAGGATATTGCGGTGGGGCTGCATGGGAAGATTTACGATGTGAATATCCACTTGGATGCTTTTCAACATAGAATGGAATTTTATTCCTCAGTATATCAGTTGTATCCATTTCTAATATCAAATCCATTACTCTATAATGCCCTATTCCTCCTTCATAAGTCGTAATGCCCAATTGTATACCATATTGTTCTATCTGGGCATTTATAACCTTAACCAGATGTTGACGATATTCTTCATTGGTTATGTAGGCAGGATTCACGCAAGATTCCAAAAATGGAAAATAGAGTTTACTGTCTTCCAATAGCTTCAATCGTGTAAAGAACAGATTTTCATCATCATAGTCATCATAGTTGTCCACCCAATGCTTGTGTACATCGTCATATAGATTGTTATAGCGGCCATCCAAGAACTTCATGGTTCTCAATTCCCGAATGGAAGATAGAAACCCCATAATAGTATGTTCTTCTTGGAGTTTCCCGACTAAACCCGTTTCAAGAATTTTTCGTACTATGGGAAGAAATTGTTCTTTTGATAAGTCCTTCATAAGATTCTATTGCTTAGAATTTTACAATATTTATAATCATTAATTCCACGTTTCTCCTTGCTAAAGCTAACTCCTACGCAAACAATTTCATGTTGCAAATGCTTATAAGAATCAGCATATCGTTTATCTGTTGCAATGCTGTTTCCGTGCCGAAGCTCCACCTCCAGCTTGAAGTACTCAGCGTAAGCCTCCTCCAAATCCACAGTCAACCCCTTCGGGACATAATCTATCTTCGGGCGCGCCATACAGCTCCTCCGCCTTCTCGCCTCCGCCATCTCCGCGGCCCTCTTTTCCCAGGCCAGACGCTGCGCTTCCTCTTCGCGCACCTCCTCTACCAGCTCCCGAAATTCCTCCGTCTCCATCGTCTCGGCGCGCAGAAGCTTCCTTACCGCCCTGTCCAGAAACCGCTCCCAAACCTTATGATTGCTCTCATTCACACAATCAGGGCAAGCCACACCCCGCCTGCCCCATGCCCTTTCAAACAGGCCGAACTCCCAATCATATATCTTCTTATTGTTCATGTTGTCTTGACTTTGCCATCTTTATAAACTCATAATTCTCTATGCCAGCAACATTTTGCAGCGATTGAGGGTAACGTTTTTGTAAATGAAATAGCGACATAAAAACATCCTTCTCCTCGGAATACTTTTCCGCCAATTTTAACAATATATTATCTTCAGACATCACATACTGTCCCAATAAAGCCTCCAGAAAATCATAATCCCATTCTATTTTTTCGGGATAAAACACAACCAACCTACTAAAGATTTCCAAACACTTTTCTTTATTTTTATTATTGAGCAAATACTTTTCAAATGTATCTTCCCACGATGATCTCGCCTCAGATATCTTTTTAATCTGTATAATAGTATCAGCCTCCTCATTACCGATTAACGTATTACTATTTAATATAGATTTTTCATAAAAACGTTTAACAAGCATTTTTGACATCTGGTTTATATCACTTGTTTCAAACAAAAAAGAAGCTAAATGAAGTGATATCACATCTACGCAAACCAATAGCATATTAATATTAGGATATGTCTCACACATTTCTAAGAATTCCTGTCGTTTTTCTTTCGCCGCTTCTTTATTTGGTGGATACTTAGAACGGCTATACAAATCCTCAAGTATCTGATACAATTTAATCTTATTAGTTTCCCGACTTTCGTATGCAGCTTGCGAGCGAATTATTTCAGGAATGGTAATATCTCGCTTATACTTGTACGCTAAGTCTACAAAGGCAAAGAAACGTTTTAACAAACATGTATCTTTGACATCTTTCACAAAGGGTAATGCATAACAAAATTCAGAAAGAAAGATCTCATCTCTGTCCTCTTTGAAAAGTTGTTCCAATGCTTTACGATACACATTCACGCTAGAATTCAGCATAGACACAACCTCCAACTTTGGAACCATATAACTTGCATTTGTATTAGCGAAGTATTTTAAATACATGTTATAACGATATATCCGATTGGGTTCTGGGCGATTTGACGATTTTCCAAACAATATATTCATCACTTCTGGGACAACTGTGCTAGAAGTTATTTTGCTTTGTTCTGTCGTATCTTCAAAATTACGACAGTGGGCACCATCTTCGTTCAACAAATCTTGCTCTCTGAAATTTTCATTAACCCTATCTCGTACCTCTTTCATGAACTTGGCATTATCTACATCTTGACGTTGCTTGACGATATTAAATTCATCTTTCCATACCATAATAAAATCATTGTTGACTTTTACTATGTCCAAAACATTGAGAGTATTGTCTCTCAACTGCAGATAATACTCCAAGTTCAGAATTCGTATCAGCGTAAGCAAAAACAAGTCGAAAAGATTAAGCTCCCGAGCGTCCGGCATAGAATCTAACGACAGAAAATATGCATTCACAAACCGATAAACATCTCTAAGATTTGGAAATACTTCTCTAATATAAGGCACGTTTTTTATTTGTTCTATATATAGGCTTCTATTTTCTATCCGCAATTCCTCATATTTGTTTTCCACAAGCTTCAACATTTCTTTATAGGCTACATTTTCATTTGCAGGCAAAAGAAACTCTAAATTAAAGAATTTCTTTAGATAGGTCTGCGCATCGTCTATATGTTGGATGTTCAGCATCTTCTTCAAATGCTCGTTATCCGCAGCTACAATATAAAAGATATTGGGAAAATCCGCTGTATCTCGAATTATTTTCAAGACTATCATCAATTCCTTGTCCTGCAGTCTATCCACATCGTCAATCGTAATAATAACAGGCCTATCTATCTTCTGAAGCTCATCTCGAATTTTGTCATGAGTTTCTTTCAGCGTGCCGCCATTCTTGTTTATGAACTTTTGTAAACTAAAGGAAATGCTACCGTTTGAATATCCTATTGATGAAAGCAATAGGGAAAAGTATTCTTTGACGGTATTATCCACCCCTGGCAGACATTTCCCTACACTTTTTCTGAACGTAGAGAAAAATTCTTGTATAATTCCTAATTCTGTGTCACATAACCACGGCTCAAATTTGATATAAACAACAGGAATCTCTTTTTGTATTTCCTCTTCAAGCATCATCAGAAAGGAAGTTTTGCCTTGTCCGTAATGCTCGCCGATGTGGATTACAAAAGAATGTTTAACGACATGACCTTGACTATTGTTGCTATAGAATGAGGAATAAATTTTATCCAAAAGCAGTTTGGCATAAGTACGCCTATTGAAAACATCATTTGAATTTGGCGAATCATAATAAAGCTGAGAGACATCAGTTTTGTACTTATCCACACCGTTCACTCTCTCTTTTTTGCATGACTGGATAAGATACTCCATGTAGAGAAATAGTGCAGCAATGCACAAAGCCGTAATAAGACAACTTGTATCAATTGTATTTTTCAACCACTCGCAGACGTCAATACAAGCCTCTGCAATATAAGGGAACGCCAATATTCCGATACACGACAGACTGTATAAAGTAAACCGCCAAAACCGATTCATCATGATTAGTACTTTATTTAATCTTTGTGGCAAGAATCTACGTCTCAGCCCTTTTCTAAGCATTCCAAGATTCTTGTGATGGTAGTCGTGCTTGCATTGTTGTTTTGCGGAACAAGTTTGCATTTAGCGAGAACCGTTACAATCTTCATTGCGCAGAGCCACAAGGATCACAAACGATAATCGCTATGATTACCAAAGACAAAGGTACGAAAAATATCTGTACAATAGATCTTTTTCAAAAAGATTTGATGCCTAAGCGAGAAAAATACGTTCAAGAACAATGAAAAACACTATTATCGGCACTTCATACCACTCCCATCTCCCCCATCACCTTCTCCACATCCTCCAGCGGCACATTCAGCATGCGCGAGACGTAGAGGGGAGAGATGACCTCCATGCTCCCCGACTGGCGTTCCATGCCAATCAGATACTCGATGTTCTTTTTGAGATCGCCGAGGCTGTTGGAGAAAGGCTCTGCAGTAGGCGAAGCCTGCTTCTTGCTCTCCGCCTCCTTGGCCTTAAAGGCATCCAGCGTCTCGCTACAGTCCTCACCAAACTTTCCGTCCTTCGCCTCGAAGATGACAGAAGGCTCCAAGACCTCTACCGTGTGCCACGCCCCCTGCGGCACCACACAACCGTAGCTACCAGCGGTGGGGTCAAGCAGGATGCGATCCGTCTCGTTACCCTCATTGTCATAGACCACCTCCACCAGCTTCCCACACAAGAGGAAAACGTTCTCCGTGCTCTGCGGATGACGGTGAATAGGTACAACCGTCCCTGGCAACAGCGCATTGAGCATACGCTGCGAATGATCCCCCTCAGACGTACGCAAGTCATAATTCTGGCGCAAGCGAGGATTCACTTGAGCCTGATCAAAAAGCCCATCAATCAACTCTTTATTTATTTCCATAACCATATATAATCAAATAAAGGGCACACGCCTCCCCATCCCGTAAAGGAAGGCGGAAGCAGAATGCCCTAACAACTCTAATTGCAATATCGCGTTAATATCTACGCAGCACCACTTGGAAAGCCTCAGCATACTTGCAGCCCCACTGACTGCCACGCATTGCTGCCAAGCCCGTGATATACTCCACACTGCGAGGATGAGGATACGGACGCATTACCCCGCGATACATCGACAACGCCTTGCATTTCGCCTCCACACCGTCCTGACCTACCTCCACGTAGCAGTTCGGACGAAACAGATTCATGGCGTCGTTGATTGCCCACTCCGAGCACGAAGGCACCTCCATATACCAAAACTCCTTCACTGGCTTCACCGTCGGCTGGCGCTGAAACAACCGTATTGCCTCCTGGCAAGCCATGGAAGTCTGCAAGTGGTCATTATTGGTATCAGCAGGATGATGCGTTATCACAATATCCGGCTCACTCTCCCGAATAGCACTTTCTATGAACTGCACCAGCTTCAAATGCGGCACAGTATTCATCTCGATATTCGGAAACGTTGCCTCATACTTCTTGCCCACGCCTACATAATTCGTTGCAGCATCCGTGTCCCCCTCCAGCTCCGCATCCGAGGGACGGAAAGCACGCGCCTTCGCCTCTGTACACATGATTGCCACATCCACCTCGTCGCCCTCATGCGACCATTTCCACATCGATGCACCAGCCCCGAGAACCTCGTCGTCGGGGTGAGCCACTACTAACAAGTATTTCATTATTATTTGTCTAAAAATCACGTTATTGATTTGAATCCAACCAGCCTCTCTCATTCAAAACGTAGGAGACCATCAGCTTTCAAGGAGCAAACTTTCCGTTCATAAACCTTATCATCGTCCGTAATATCACCTATCAGTAAAGAAGAAAGAGGGTTATGAGTTTCTATTTTCCTCTCAACTATTTCACGATTATAGTTAGCATAACAATAAACACAATGATGACAACAAGTATTATACTCGCCAATATCTACACTTTCAACACATCCACATTCTTTTCTTTGATTCTTATCCTTTTTTACATTCAATGCACAAGAACCAATGATATTTGAAATAAGTAGAGGATCAATGCAAGCACCATGTTCTATGCCACACCCACTAAGGTCAATATGTTCTGCACAAGTTTGAATTATAAAACCATAACTATTAGCTATAGACACAAATAATTTAGCGAGAATTTGAATTTCCGCATCACTAGGCTCTCGTATATTCAATCTTGACGTATTAGTTTGTACTCTTTTGTACAAATCTATAAAACTTATCACACATCTATTGGAAAACCCAGATAATCGTTTAGCGATCTCCTCAAAATACCGAATATGATAAGCAACATCCATTCTATCAGACAAGAAAATAGGATCATATCGCCATATCACTTTTTCTGGGCCTATTTTATCAGACAGCTCACGAAAAGTATCAAAAACACTCCTTTTCAGTGGCACTTCCTCCTCAATATGCTTATCATAAGGATTTACAGTAAATTGAAAATAGTATTTATAACCAGACAACTCATCCAATCGACCTATCATTGCTCTTGGATTTTTCGTCCAAAACACTATACAATCCACCACACTGGGGCGAATGTCAATTCTACTAATCCGATGAATATTCATCGGATTACGCACATCTACAAACCCAGCCTTAATTCGATTAAAAAACCAATCGGAATAAAAAGCTGGTATATCCGTCCTTCTACTAACACTAAGTATCATTTGTGCTTTAAAACAATAAATACCTGTTTGGACCCACAGCGCGAATTACACTTCACAACCCTATTCTTCTCACTTAAGGGAAACACCAAGTTGTCACTCCGATAAACTTTCCATTTACACTCTCTAGCATAGTTATCACTAGGGAAAGCATAGGCTTTACACCTTATTGATTCGAGACTATTATTACATAATGTTGCATTTTTAAGCAATTCTACCAATCGAATTACCATCTGAAATCCAGAATTCAAGCGATTGTCATTCCCATAAAATCTTATATCATTAAAAATGATACTGCGCACTCTTTTGTCAATACAGAAATCCCGAATATCCTCTAAAAACTTTTGTTTTTGATTTGACGTTTGGAATTTCACGGCATCAGACAACAAATAGTTCAAAATCAATATATCTACGTTTTTACCACCTTGCCAATCACAGAACATATCTGTCGTATAAAAGTTGATGGTATGGGGAGAATTCGCAAACACTTCTTTACTCAGACTTTGTACATCATTCCATACTGGGTTTTGATCATAACCTTGGTAATCTAACGTAAAGTTTGGAGCTACATCCTTCCATGCCTTTATTATTCCAAAAACTTCTGAACCTGGGCCACACCCTAAAGATGCACAAGTCACCCTTCTCGTTTCATTATTAGGATAACGTTTTAACAACAGTGCTATTTCTGATGCAAATCTATTAAAAAACTGCAAGACATAATGATAAGTAATCTTTTTACAACTATATGTAAATCGCGGCTGGTCAAATTGAATATGCTTCAAACACGCCGTACAATCACCTTCTTCACATTGGCAAGCCTCACAAAAACGATTCAACGTACAGCCCTCATCACACTTCGGCATTTTTATATAGGTGTCATAACACCTTGCTATAAGGTCATCAAATTCTTTCATATTCCAACAAATAATACTTTATACCACATATTCGCCACCTCGTCGCCCCCATGTGACATTTTTCACTCTATACCTTAAAATGCCGAGGTTTTAGCATTTTTGCAAAGGTTGTCCATATAAAACCAGACACAAAACTATCGCTGTAGCAAAGTCGATGCTTCCAACGATTGTGCCAAAAGCGCCTTGGTTTTACCCAAAGACCACTCAGGAGAGTTCCATCTTCATGTTCTGAGAATTCCGGAGACAGTATATCGCCCAGTACTCGACAAACTATACCTTCATCTTTTTCAAAATCATGAAAAAAGTCCTGTCGCATCCCGAGATATTTCACACCAATCGTACTAAAAATACTCGCAAGGCGTTCTAATCCATATTTTCTAAATCTTGAACACAACAATTCCCAATCAATGGAGTCATGGTGCTTGCGAATAAACAACAACCAATCAAGAAGATGCCGAAGGGTAACTTCTGTGGAGGCAAAATGTCCCGAGCAATGTTTCAATATAAACAAGGCATTGAAATCATCAGAAGGATAGTACAAGTTCTTACATTCATCCCTTTGAACATATGCTTGTGAAACCAAAAACTTAAACAGTCTTTCCATTTTGTGACTTGAAAAGTGGTCATAAGCGTTGATAAAATCAAAATGATTCTCAACAGATATACCTCCGTAGGTAAATACCGTATGATGATGGTGCGTGTTATCAATTATTATGTTTAACTTCTCCTTCACTACTTTATCCGCTTCTTTCCATACTCCTTTCTTACCAAACGCAGGGAACATGCCCATTCGCCCCAAAAAAATATCAATATCTCCAACAGGTCTATGTTCTGGTATAGGCCAACAACTAGAAAGGCCATAGCCTTTCAGAAGCATCATCATGTAGCCATTTTCAGCATAAAAGTTTGCCAAGTTGCGGATTTCATTTTTATGCCTTTGGTAGGCTTTCTCCATAAGTACCACCTGAGCAATTGCATTATAAAGTGTTGCCCCTGTTGGGCGTTTTTCTTTCGGCAACGTGCTTATAGCATCCATAACTATTGCCAGCACACCTTGTCGAGCAGCCAAGGCCGTCACATCTGGCCAGTTGACAGCATCAAAAACGCTCAAATCAAGTTTGTAGTCATCGTTTATGGCCCTTGCTACAAGCTTTAATAGAATTATTTCAGACCGAGTCACGCTCTTATTATTATATTTTGAAGTTTTCTATTACATCCATTGGTTGCCATCCTAATTCACGTTTGGCTTTTTCGTTGCTCCATGTGTCCGAAGTAACAATTTTCTCCAAACGGGAAGAATTGATAGGGAAGAAAGAGAACACGTCACCAATTAAAGCTAAGCTTTTTGCCATCCAGTAAGGAATGCTGATAGGCTTTGATTTCCCAAGTTGCTTGGCTATAGTAGCTTCCAATTCTCCAAATGAAGGGTTGTGGTCGTCACATACATTATATATTCCACCTTTCTTTGCAACAAGAGGGACTAAACGTGCTATGTCATCCACCATCAAGACGCTCTTTCTGGCCTTACCTCCAGCAATACTAAGATATGCGCCTGTACGAATGCCGTTAATCATTGCCCCCAAATTACCGGGGGCTCCCTTGCCTGCCAATAAGGATGGACGTAGAATACCAAGAATTACATTATGCTTGTTGCACCATCGCGTAAGATATTCTTCAGCTTTTATCTTGCTGTCAGAATAAGGCGAGTCGCCTACTAATGAACGACTGTCTTCCGTATCCATATTTCCAGGTTTATCTCCATAGACATTCATTGTCGATATGAAGATAAAAGCTTTGGGTACGCCCACTTTTTCCAAGGCTTCACATAAGTGGATTGTTCCTGTGAGATTAACGTCATAAAACGCTTTTTTCTCAGCTTCTGTCTTTGGATATATATGTGCTTTGCCTGCAGCATGAAGAACTATGTCATAACGTCCGGGCAGTTCAGGTATATCAGACACGAAATTCGCTTTTATCATATCTGCATCCATAATGCCAATAGTTGTTACTTCATAGTTTTCATCTAATATAGGTTTTATGTTTCGTCCGAGGAAGCCAGTTCCTCCTGTAAATAAAAGTTTTTCCATATAAACAAATTATAATTGAACATTACTGATATATATATATAAGGTCGGATGGCATTAGACCACTTATCATAGTGCTTTGGGAACAAGTGGACACCATCTTTAGTGTATGTTTCTTTAAGTTCACCATCTGCCCCTACATACAATCTATATAAATCAATATAAGTACTATGATATTTTTTGCACAAAGAACGGGCAATCTCATTAGCTTTTATCACCTTTGAATTAGGAGCATAATTTCCTTTTCCTACATAATGGTTTGTAGAGAGTACACTCTCTACATAAACATTGGTATTGGGAAGAGAATCCGTAATAGCAGATAACAAATTATCGTATCTTTTCTTATATTCCTCTAGGTCAATATGAACAAGATCGTTTGTACCAGCCATTACAAAAACTTTCTTTGGATTTGCAGCAGTTAACATGTAAATTCTTCTTTGCATTCCAAGCATATTGTCACCAGAATATCCAAGATTAATAATTTTCTTATCTTTAAAAACCTGCTGAAAATCACTGCCTCTCGTAATTGAGTTTCCGAAAAATGCAACATCAAAATCAATATGCAACTTTTCTATCGTATTTGTCCATCCTTTTCTTGCCCAATAATCTGCATGCGCTTCATCTTCTAGCTCCATTATACCTCTTCGTTCGAGCGCTAATCTTAGGACGTAAGATTCCTTCTCTATTTTATAAAATTTTCCCCCCTGAAATGAAGATTACACCTACCAATACCAAGCCTAAAATAACATTTTTTTCATAACTATTACTTAAAATTCTCCCAGTTCTTAATCACCTCATCCCAAGGGCCACGATCTTCCTTGTCATAAATATATACGCACTTGGCATCCTTGAAGTCACGAAGCCATTCTGCAATCGAGCACATGCCACCTTCTACTCGTTTTGCATAATCAATGACTTCGCTCATTGATGTAAAAGGTTCAAACTCTTTGCGGTCTGCAGGGTCGATATATCCATTCTCCATACCTTTTATCCAAAGATAAGGCAAAGGCATACCTGCAAATTTACAAGTTGGATTCCAAGCCGAAGCTCGGAAATTTGTTTCCATAAAGTAGAAAGTTCCATCCTTGTCTATCAAGAATTCAACTTCAAACACACCTTCAAAGCCTATCTCTTCAAACATTGCCTGAAGCTTAGCTTCCATATCTTTGTCCTCAAACATCTTCACATCATGATAAGGACTATAATAACCTTGGATAAGGTACTTCCACTTCATTTCTGTGATAATCTGCATCTCCTTTCCTTTGTTGATACAGTAGCCTTCTAATGCCATTTCATTTTGTTTATCTACGAAATGCTGAATCATAATCAGAGGACTTTCTATCTTAACAATAGCCTCTTTCAGTTCCTTTTCATTTTGACAGATGTATACATCTCCTTTCCAAGAACCAGAATTAGGCGAAATGTCTTTAGTTATAATTGGATACCACAGATTTTCAGGAAGCTTATCTTCCTTACTGATAACATAGCTATCGAGTACGTTAAATCCGTGTTTCTTAGCAAGTTGCTGGATATTGTACTTGTCCATGAACTCGTTGATTCGTCCCGTACGGCCAGCATTATAAGTTATAAACTTATCTTTCCATTCATCGTAGTGCTCATCAAAATAGCCTACAGACTTATCATCTGAGAATACAATATATGGTTTTTTGCCTGTTTCCCACGCAAAATGACCATATTTTTCCATTAGTAAGTTGAAGCCTTCTGAAACTGAATCTACGCGATACAAATCAGAGATATACTTGCTCTTAGTGGCAACTTCATATCTACGCTTTACAGATATGTAAACAGGGTTGATCCCATTCTCGCCAAGGGCACGAATCATATTAAGTGGGTTGTAGTGTTCCAGTGCAAAAACAATGCACAGGTGACCATTGTACTGATTGTTCATATTCTATTTAAAAATGTTTAAATTATTTCTTTGCTTCGTCCTTATACACATTTTTCCCAAGGACAACTGTGGATATAATACCAAAGAAAGTCTTGATGTCTAATAATAACGACATTCCATCTACATACTGTGCATCCATTTCAAACTGAGTCTCACGATCTGCAGTAGCTCGTAAATCAAGATCTACAGTACAGAACATTCCTGGAAGCACATCATAGCGGTGCACATAACGCTTGTTATTCTTGTAAGGGGCAAATTCAAAATCCAAAATCGGACGAGGTCCGATAATTGCCATCGTACCATTCAGGATATTGAACATCTGCGGTAACTCATCTAAACTTGTACGGCGCAAAATAGCCCCTACTTTTGTAATACGGCTGTCACTTTCCGAACTTGCAATGCCTCCCTTTTCAAAAGCTCCCTGACACATTGTCCTGAATTTGTAGCAAGTAAATGGTTTCATGTTCTTGCCCATTCTAATTTGCTTAAATAGAGCAGGACCTTTACTGTCGCATTTGATGATGATAGCAATGATAATCATCGGTATAGCACATACAAGAAGTCCACATAAAGCCAAAGCGATCGAAACAAATCTCTTTAAAAAACGTCTATACATCTGTTATACAATTAGCCTTCTTGATTAATTTTTGTCTATTCTGATAAAAGCATTCCTTTATATACTCTGCATCAAAGTCATTTTTAACCGTTGTATATACATTGTCTGACATCGTTTTATATTCTTCTGATGTTTGAGATAATGCTTTACTCATTGATTCAAAGAGCGTTTCGACAGACTTTATTTCGCAAACGAAACCTGTTTTGCCCTCTATAATCAAATCGATCATTCCATTTATCTTTGTCACAATAGATGGAACTCCGAGTGCACCAGCCTCAAGGATAGTATTCGGAAACCCTTCTCTATAACTTGGGAGGACAAAATAATCGCCAGCCGCTACATACCTTTCCGGATCGGATACGGAACCTGTGAAAACTACATTATCCATGGCTTTCACCTTTTCAAGCAAGTCTTGATCTAAAGAATCAATTTCATCTGGAGCACCCAAAATAAACAGAAATGTGTCTTTGCGATTTATTCTAAGGAATGCCTCCATCAGTTCGTTAACGCCTTTTTGAGGTACAATACGACCAACAAAGCTGAAAACCTTAACATCCTCTGGTATTTGAAACTGCTTTCGAATTTCCTCCCTCCATATTGCTTTCTTTTTAATATCGAAGCGTTGCAGACTCACACCTTGAGCACTACCTTTTCCAAGTACTACTCCTTTATTCGGTTTAAAGAGGCCTTCGCTGATAGCCCATTCCCTATTTAAATGACTGTCTGGCTGTACACTTGTAGAAAGTAGACACGTGAAATACTCCATAAATTTGAAGAATTTTAACTTAATACCAGTATAATCGGTATATGGAACACCCCATTGGCAGAAGATTCTTACAGGCACGTGTGCCATCCAAGCCGCAATTGAAGCGTACAAGCCTGCATTTGATGATGCATACTGAACAATATCAAATCTCTGTTGTTTAAATATCTTGTATAGCCTATAAGTACACTTTATCACTTCTATAGGTGACACTGCACCTCTACCCATTTCCACAGGAATGTAGGTTATAGGCGCAATAGCATCATTACTGAAGTTGTCACAAGGTTGACAAATTAGATAACAATCATAATCCCTTTCTGCTACATAGGAAAGAGTTGGCACCATTATTTTTGCAGTACCAGGACGAGTGGTTATTCCACAAATCTTTATTTTGCTCATCATTTTATTACATTTCTAATCTTCTTTTGCAGAAGGAGTGTAGTAAGTTTAAGTCCAAACAGCTTATATACAAAGTTCACTTTCTTCACTTTAGGATCTTGAGTATATTTCAACAAGTACTTATATTGCTTCAAATACTCGTATTTTTCTTTCGCTATTTGTTTGTCTAAGAATTGTAGATAGCCGAGTATAATGCTATACTCATATGCTAGAAACGACAGAATACAGTCTTTAGCTTCTTTGCTAAACGAACGTTTATTAATCTTTTGCAACTCAGTCTCTACAATATTTATAAGGCTATCAATATTTCTCTGACCGATGTTGTGCGTAATAGAGCCTGTCACTCCCTGTTGATATGCATACACGTTTAAGTTTACAAACATACACTCCTTGCAGCAATCCAACAAATTGATAAACCAAGGGATATCTTCTGAAAGCTGCCCCTTAATGAATGTTAGATTATTGTCTACAACAAACTGCCGTTTCATCATTTTCATGCAAGCGCTCATTACCATAGAGCTAGTACAGGTAAGTAGTTTTACTGCTTCATTCTTTTCTCTTGGCTTTGAAAGTCGTTCGTCATATAAAGCCCATGGAGAAAAATTGTCCTTGTCAGAATAGTAGTAGCTGCAATTGAAATTGATGAAATCTACATTTGGATTGTCAATTGCAACTTGCACCAATTTTTCAAGGTCATCGTTGTGCATCCAAAAATCATCGCTATCCACATAGATAAGATAATCACCTGTTGCAAACTTGGTTCCGTAGTTACGAGCGTCACTCAAACCTCCATTCTCTTTGTGAACAGCTTTGATACGATTATCTTCAGCTTCGTATTTGTCACACAATGAAGGACATGAATCAGGTGATCCGTCATCTACAAGAATTATCTCTATGTTACGGTAGGTCTGACATGTAATACTCTTCACACAACGGTCAAGGTATTGCTCTACCTTATATACTGGTATTACAAAACTAACTTTCATTTTTTGAACAGTTTGGTTTATATTTGTCTCTTTATTATTGGACACCTGCAGCTGTAAGAAATTCCTCAAAACTTGCAAACATAGCCTTATGATGCTTTTTATAAGCATTATATGATGGTCCTAATTGAGATTTTATAAGATCTGAAATCTCAGGATATTGATCAATTTTATCACCATCTACAAACAGCACAAATTCTTCGCGGAAATCTTCAATTTTTGGTTTCCTGTTAAATCTTTGTTGAATGCTTACTGCATAATCAAAAGCCTCCTTAATACATTTAATTTCACGTTTACTATGAAACTCATCAATATTCATAATCACTCGACAGGGTGATCCCGTGGCAATAGAATTCGAAGGTATATCTTTGGTTACAACACTATTTGCACCAATAAAAACATTATCCCCAATAGTTACACCTTTTAGAATAGTTACATTGTATGCGGTATTGACATTGTTTCCAATCTTTATACGGCCACTTGAAGGAAGGAACTCTCTACCCGAGTAAATGAACGTTCTTGTTACCCAATCATGGGTTAAAAGTGTCAGGCCCTTATTGAAATAGCAATCATTACCAATAGTTATTAAGCTAGGGCGTGTCAAATCGATTTCAGTTGAAAAAGGTCTGAATTTATTACCCCCCCCCGATTTCTATTCCACTATTTCTTAAGTAATTCACATATGTACGATTTGAAAAACGACATACGTAGCTCCAAATTTTATAGATTATACGATTTATTATCATTTTATATTTGACTTTATCCAATTAATACTATCCAGTCTTAAGTAGTCCAATTTATCTTTAACTGCTGTTATATCATACTGTGGTTGAATGGATTCAATTTCAGAATTAATTCTTACAATGCAATTATCAGCGCCGCAAACTTTCAATAGAGAAGACTGCCTATCATCGCCTACGTTGTCCGGCACTATAGATACAAGTGGAATTCCAAAGCTGAGAGCAAAGGCTGTTCCATGAAAACTTGATGTTACGACAAGACTTGCATTAGCGAAAAGATTTATAAACTGTGGTATTGTAGAGTTATCCGCATCAATAAAATCAATATCCTTACAATCTTTTGAATCTCTGATACCCTCTAATGCCACTACATCACATTTCATTTCTCTACTAAAATGTTTCACCACTTCGTATATATATGGACGTGGCTCAAAGGCATAAGCCCACATATAATACAAAATATATGGCTTTCTACTTATCGTGAGAGAAGGGAAACTTTCAAGCCATTGTTTCTTATTCAGTAATAGCGTAGGGTCTAAAGTAACTTTTACTGGTTTGGCAAGCCCTAGTTGATCATGGATGATAGCTATACCATGACTTTCTCTCACTGATATAGCCGAAAAACGGCTCAACTCCTTTTTGAATACAGAAGCATATTTGTCTGCAATTGTTTTGGTTGCAAAACTTGAAGATAAAGAATAACGTTTCTTATCTGAAGGAGCGAACTGCAACAAAAAACATGGATCACCTAAAAGATATTTAGTATTCCAAACTTGATCACTTCCAACAACAAAAGCATCATAATCTTTCCAATTATATTTTTCCAATTCTGCTTGGCTTTCAAAAGGAGGAGTAAAGTTCAGAAAATTATTTCTGAATCGTTTAAGTACTGCTGCTTTACATTTTGGCATCAGTAAGGTCTTAAGAGGATAAAATCGTTCTCTAAAAGAAGGGCCTCTTCCTATTTCTTTATAATATCTATCATTGAAATAGTTATATTGAATTACCTTCACCTCATGCCCCAAACTTTGGAGTATTTTTTGTGTCGCATAAGTTTGCAACACAGAACCATAATTAGGAACATGATATATTGTTATAAGTCCTATTTTCATTTGACGATCATCCTTTTAATTTTAGCAATTACTTTAATTGAAAAAACAAGCGATTTGAACCGAAAAGAATCTATCGGTTTGCCTTTCTTCAAATAATCCATTACAAAACTGCTAAAAGGCTTAGCGCATGCATTTTTTCTCATCTGACCTTCTGTCACAATATCCAAAGGTTGCTCCTTTAGAGTTACACCATTAAGACCTTGTACAATATTACAGCCTTTTTCAGTAAATGCTATTAAAGCACTCACGCCTTTTTCATCATTTGCATAAGCCTTTCCCCATAAATCTCCTATTCTTATATCTGCGGAAGACTTATCGATCTTATATTTGCAGTTGTTTTGACATTGAGGACCCAAACAGAAATCACCTAGGAATAACTCATAAAACATATCTCCTTGGGAGAGGCGAGACTGTACAAAACTTTTTCTTTCCCTTATTAACAGGTTATAACTTTCATACCAGTCAACTGGTTTTGATGTCTTCTCTCCATCCATTCCCATCAACCAACTATCATGCCATCCATATTCAAACTTGTTACGCCACGATGCATACGTCACTTTTCCAATCTTTGGCTCTAACATTTTGATATAGGCTTTCCATGCATGCATAGACGGTACGCAATGACAAAAGAAATCCATAAGAACGAAGTTGTCCTCGCAATGGAATTTACGAATCATTCTACGAAAAGAATCTATTTGACAAGGTGTGCCCGTAACGAGATATTTCTGCCCTTTCCTATTAATCTGCTTAAATGCTTCTTCGGTATAGCTTTGTATGTACTTACTGCCGATAGACTGGACGAATTCTTCAACAGTAGTAGCAATGTAGTGTTCCGCTCTTTGCTCTTTTATATCATATCTGCATCCTACAGCGTGATAACCTTTGGCGATAAGTTGTTTTCCTATTTCAAAGCCAATACCACCACTAGAACTCTTTCGACGTATTGCTTCATCATTGCTCCATGCAGCCCATGATTTAATACCAATTTCATCTGACTGTAAAGATAGATCTTGATGATTGAAAGCGCACACGTCTAAACAGATTCCACACATCGTACATTTTTCAGGATTATCAATATGAGGCTCATAAAACCCATCCTTGTTAATACGTATTTTAATTATCTTTTTACTACAACTTGCGGCGCATACGCCACAACCATAGCAATAAGAAAACTTCATTATATTTTGACGATTCGACATTGGCTTATTCTATGTTCAATTTTTTGTTTAAAAAAAGACAGGGTCCAAAGCAATAGTTTTGTATATCGCTCCAAGAAACTAGGATAATATTTTTTTAAATAGTATTTTCTATCCCTCAGACTTTTTTTGTAATTAAAAGCATTTGAAACACCGCCATCTGCCATATTTACAATAACGAAGTTTGCAAAAGCGAACTGTTCCCCAGCACCATACACTCGATGAAACCAATCTGCATCACCTAAGATTTTGAAATGAACATCAAAACCTCCATATTTGTTATATATGTTTCTAGGAACCAAAGTAGCAGGATGAGGGACTCCTATATGGTCTTTTTTGAAGCATTTCTCCATATATTTAGGATTTGACTTTAACTGGCTAAAGATCACGCTACCATCCCTTGACACAAAATTTAGTATACCGGAAATAACTGGCAGATTATCACCCCAATTACTGTCTTGTATGAACTTTGCTAATTTTGAGAGAGCGTGAGGGGCTAAATAGTCATCGGCATTCACATTCCAACAATATGACCCACAAGAACGCTCAATTCCTTTATTAAAAGCATCATAAAGTCCTTTGTCTGGTTCGCTATTCCAAATCATACGTCCCTCAAATAGAGGTTCGTATTTCTTGACTATATCCAAAGTGCCGTCTGTTGAACCTCCATCAACAATAATATACTCGTAATCTTTGAACTCTTGAGACAAAACAGACTTAATTGTACGCTCTATCGTATCTGCACTATTCCAACATGGAGTAGCTATTGAAAATAGTGGTTTTTTGTTATTCATAATTATTGTTTTCGATGTATTGTTGAATATTCGCAAAATCCTTCACACGCTCACGAAGCCATTGTTCCGATTTTTTCCACCAAGGATCTTTAAGTATTTTTTCTATTTGCTCATCATTAAATCTATATCTGATAATTCTCGCTGGTACTCCTGCAACAATAGCATAAGGAGGAACATCTTTATTGACAATAGCCCCAGCTGCAATTATTGCTCCATGACCAATTGTTACACCTCCAAGAATTATGACACTAGAACCTATCCAAACATCATTCCCTATTATTGCACCAAATCCCTGAACTCTATGATATTCTTCAAATAAATCCTTATCTGTAAAAGTAGTAAGACATTGACAAGCGGTGCTAAAGAAAACTGGACATGTAGAAACAAAATCTTTAGTTGGATGAGTCGCAGACAATACTTTTACATTATCTCCAATGCTGCAAAATGAACCAATCTTACACTTCTCTAATACACAATTGTTTTGAATGTAAGTATAACTTCCAATCATTGTTTCTTTAACATTAGTATGGTGGTGTATTCTTACATATTTACCAATTATTGTTTGGGGATTGAATTCAGCTCCGTAGTCGATTGCAACATTGTTTTTACGATACAAGGTTCGCTTATAATATCGCCAACATCCCACTAAAAACCGTCTGAGCAAATTATTTGTATTCATAATCTTTTAAATAGTATTTTTATAGAATCCTTAATAAATTCTTTCCATCCATATTGATGGATAAACATAGAAATCTCTTCTATATTGTAAAGGTATAAAACAAGTAGTTTACTACGTGAAGTCTTAAAATCTCTTCCCCCTGTATCGTATAAATATATGTCATTCCCAGGTATTCCATTTATTACAGAGGTCTCTATCGGTCGAGATGCTAAAGCAAATGATTTAACTATTGGAAAATTTGCTTTGACTAGCGTAAGCCAATATCTTTTCTTGAGTCGATTACATTGAGTGCCATATAAATCAACACAACAGTCTTCTTCGTTAACACCAAGAGCATTACATATCATCTTGTTCTCGAAGAAGCCATCGTAACATACAGCATCAGTAATTGAATTAGGTAAATGAAAATTGGTTTTTTCTCCATATTGTAGTGGCACTTGAAATCCCCAACTATGACCTACTCCTACATGAACTCCCACGTCACCATTATTTGAGGATAATGACGTGTATGGGAATAGGAAATATTTATTATTTTCTATGCAATATTTTGTATGATATTTTAGCCAAGATTTACTCCAGCTGCAAATGATTTCTGGTAAATGCGGTTCAAAGGGAAAATCTTGATGTGTCAAATACCATTCATAGTACTCTTTCCATTGTGGTTTCATCCATACTTCTCCCCATGACATGGCACAATTCATAAAGAATCCATCATATTGGCTGGACAGTGGAGTAAACGGTGTTCGAGTTTGGTAATTACGAGCGAAACTATATAAACTAATTCCACAGACATCACTATTATTCATATATTTGTCTGAGGCCTGTCGTACATATGAATAAAAACATTGAGAAACAATAATATCATCTTCAAGGATGACAAGAGTGTCAAACTGTTCAAACCATTCCCCAAGGCTCATCATATGGTTTCGGAGACCTAGATTTTGTTCGTGCGTTTTAATAATTTTCTTACCATACGGCCAGATATAATCATTTGCAAATTTTTCAACGACGTCAGTTTTACTCTTATCAATACTTATTATTAAAGTCGGCTTTTCATTTCCGTAATGAGCTCTTTCTAACGATCTTAAAAGTCGTTTAAGAGAATCTGTGCGATTATATGTTACTGCAACAATAGCTATTTCATTCATACCATATCATTTATAAAGTTAAAGCTTATTACAATGTTTCATTTCTTTGCAATTCTACGTATGCAACTATTTAGCGCCTTTCGTTCATTTTTATTTAATCCTAGAAGATAAATCACCAAAAACATAAACGCAATAATCGCAATAGAAGAACCTAACAAAGTCAAGAAACCGGGCTTGGGATTGCCGATAGTATAATTTACAATTACCCAGCATCCACCAACAACCAACATTGAACGCAGCACCACTGAAAATGCATAATATTTAAAACAATATTCGGAAACTTGCCTTGTTAATATATAAAATCTAAAAAACACACCTATAAATTGCGTAACAATAGATGGTAACGCAGCACAATATGGGCTATATCCTCTAGATAATATTAAATAAGCGACAGGAAGTTCACATAAAAAAATCAATGAAATACCTAGTTGAAAATTACGAATATTCCCTGTAGCTTGGATTGCAGTTGTAGTAGAGATTGACAAAGATCCAATTAGTGTGCTTATTAATATAATCTGAAGAAATTCATTAGCGTAATTAGGAACAATGCCCAACCATAATTTCAAAACAAAATCCATATTTATGGAAAATGGTATTATAATAATTGACAATAAAAAAAAAGCACATTTAGCGCTTGAATACACTAGTTTTATACTACCTTCAATATTACCAGATGCATATTGCTTAGTTATTTGTGGAGATACCGCCATAAAGAAATTTGACGCAAACTGATTTACAATTCCATTTACTTGTACAGCGACCCCCCTTGCTGCATTTACGAACGTACCAAAAAATAAATTTAAAATAATGTTTAAAACTTGGTCTTTAAATGTGAATCCTAAAGTTCCAATTGCAGTCCACCCTGCATAAGATGCCATTTTTTTAATCAACCGCTTGTCTAGTAGAAATGCATAATGCGATTCTTCAAAATACTTTCTACAATAATATCGAACAAACGCAACATCAACAATTGAAACTCCAACTAATAAAATTGCATACAAAATTAATTTATCAGTATTAATAAACCAAAGGGCAAAAACAACAGCTAACTTTGCAACAGCATCAAATATACTTATGTAAGCGTACACATTCATATGCTCATGTGCAACTATACATGCATTATAAGGCATCCCAGCTATTGTAAACATTAGCGAAAGAACAGAACATTGATATACCCAATTTGCAGCAACTGACCTTGCTGGTTCAATAACAAGTTGTGTGTTCACAACCCATAGTCCCAATGTTTCCGCTATAATAAAAATTACACTTGCCAAAACAAGATGAACTGTAAGTGATGTACAAAACATCTTTTTAAGTTTATCTTTGTCATTTTCTCCAAGAGAATATGAAAGGAATCTTTGAGTAGCTGCAACAAAGACTGTGTTCACGTATGCTATCATTGAAACGAACCCACCAACTACATTATATATTCCATAATCTGATATACCTATTGCTAGCAGCACGACTCTACTTGTATAGAGCCCCACAATCATAAGCAACAACATTCGTAGATATAATAGCAAAGTATTTTTTGCAATACGTTTATTGATAGATATCTTATTATCCATATTAGCCATAAACCACCTTTAATTTGTTATTTTTCTGTTTGATAGGAGATATCCTATGAAGATAAAAAACAGCGGATATTTTACATAAGTATACGAAAATTGTAATGCAAAGAACCCTGAGCAAAGCATTATGTACCAAAATGATATTGCTTCAAGTCTTTTGTCATAAAAGAATCGTTTGCAAATCAGATAGAACAACATAATCAGTAAAAGACCACCTGCGATATAACCAAATTGACATAAAATTTCTAATTCAAAATTATGTACATACATACCATCAGGAGTGAACAACCTGTCTGAAAGCCATCCATGTCCAAATCCATTATCATTTTTTATCTCCTCAATAACACTAGCATAAAAATTATCTCTATTCGACGATTCCTCCATATTCACCATTTTATCATCAAGGATACTATCAAAAACCCGAGTGCTAAAGCCAAGCGTCATGGCAATGGGGAGGATGGCTAAAATAATTAATTCCATATAGTAATAAAATGCGGCAAATAGAGTTATAGCAATTCCTCTTTTTAATAATGCGTATTTATTATACTGTCTGAAAAACACAAAATAACCGACAACAAAAATCGCATACACCACAATAGGCCCTCTTGCTCCCATTAGGAATAATAAAGTTGTTCCGATTATTGCTAGAATAACATCAATTATTTTTTTATCTTTAGTAAGACTATTATATAATATAAAAATAGGAAATAGTAACTGGTAAGCTATTTCCATTTGTTCACCTAAAGAGTCCGCCGTTCCAAGTTCTGTCTGAACCAAGCCTGCCAATAAGCACATTTGCCAGAATAATTGCTCTATGACTCCAATTCGGGCAACAAACCTTAAAAGATACTTGTCTCTTTTATAATCAATCAACAATCCAACAAAAACAAAAGGAAGAACAGAAGAAATGAACGGCCAAAAATTTTCATTAAAGAGCAGTATAGTTCTTGGTTGAAAAATTGGACTAGAGTATAATATCAAAACTGCTAAAAAATAAAGGAATATATGAAGTCCACGAATTGATTTTCGCAAATTACCCCATGCCATGATGATTCCTAAAATAACCATCGCCGGGATAATACCCACGGTATAACTTGCCATGCCTATTATGATAAAAAAAGGAGAGATCAATTTATATATCATTGGCACAAACGCTACAAGATATAATAGGATGCGCCCTTTCTCAGCCCTTGAAATAGAACGCAAGCCTGTTATTGTACAGAAAAATTTATTCATTAGTATTGTCGAATATTATATAATTCTAGAATCTACAAACCACCGATGCCACTTTCTCACCTTGTCAGTTATTGGCGAGCACCGTATCACATATTCGCTAATAACCCAGCAGCTTTGCACGAAAACTTCGTCATTGCCTATTTTGAGACAAGCATAGGAGGTTTTGCCCTCCACCAGCTCATGCCAATGGGGAGTACACCTTGATTTGACTAAAATTTTAATTCATGTTTATCATCCCTCGTCTTCCCAAAACTCAGGAAGAAGAGTATCAAGTTTATCCTTGGACGTCGTCTTTATGTTATTCAGCACATAAGAGAGCCAAGGCTCCGAATTTTTACCCAGTACCTTGCTGGCATCAAACAATGAATACATCATCGCTGCCCGCCTGCAGGCATCCAAGTCTCGGCAGAACAAATAAGACTTCTTGCCCATCACCATGTCACGTATCAACCTTTCAGTATCCGTGTTGTCTATCGGCATCTCGGGGATAGACAGGTAATGGGTCAACTCATCATAGTTGCAAAACAGATGCCTTTTTCCGATATGTGTTGTCATCTTATTGTACATTAAGCTCTTTTTCATTAATGTCGACACACTAGAAGCATCAAGACTTTATATCTAGAACAAAGAAATTGTCCGAGTTTTCTCAATTTCTTTTGTTGTCTCGTTCATTATACCATTGCCAGCCATATCAAACAGACAATCCTCCGCTTTTGGCCTTGTCTTAGAATCGTAGCCTGCGTAGTGTGTCATTCTTTTAAATAGTTTTTTCAAGTTGCATTCCTTACCCGGTGTTATTTGATCAATACTACAAGAGCACAGATAAACACTAGGGTATTTGTGATAGACATTACCATCATATTCGAAAGCGACAAACTGTTCCTGAAACCGTATAACCGCCTTTATACATGTTTCATCGTTTTCAACTATTAAATTATATTCCTCCGTTCTTACCTTTTCGTAGTCAACAATTATCTTCTTTCGGATTTTTGATAGCAATTCTATCCCCGCCATGGTTTGTTCCAACTCTTGACGATAAAATGGAGTATGGATGTCATCATGCGAAAATGGATTCAGCAATAGCTTACGATCATTTTGAAGAAGTGCAGCCAAAGACTCCAAATGTAATATCTTTGCATATTTTTGCTTAAATATGTCTATCATCATGCTGAGGTTACAATAGCCATGACAAAGTATTATCTGTAAAATGTCATTTGACGTAAGGATTTCTTTCAAGGCACCCTCGGCAGCTTTTCGTAAAGCATTGACAGAAGCAGAGATTTCTAACATCTGCAAATAGAGCCTTGCCTTTTCTAAATGGTTATCATTCTTTACTATAGCAGGCTCTACATCCCCCCTAGAGTTTTTCCTTGTATAAAGGTCTATAGTACACCATTCATCCTTATTTCCGCTTTGTTCGATCTCACTCTTTACTAGATGAAAGAAGGCCCTATCATGAGTAAAAATGAATGTCTGAAAACGATTCGAATATGTCAGCAACTGTTTTATTACCACCCTACGAAATGGCATATCAAGGCTGATAAGTAAATCATCAACAAACAACACCGATGGGAATTCGTCAGTAGTTGCATGGTCTTCCAGTATCGCTAGCCGCAAAGCCAAAGCCATACCTGTAATCTTCGCCTCATTGAAGAAAGATCGAGGATGGTCTATTGTGCTATCATCTACCAACAACGGCGAAGTCATTTTTGCCTTGAGGCAGATCTTGGGGTTATCAAGCTTCGCACTATATTTTCTATAACCAATATTGTTATTGAAAACTGCTTCTGTCATGGTCAGAACGATTTCTGCATCTATATGGAAAACCTCCTTTATTATAGTATTTGCACGTATTACTAACAGCTGCAACTTCTAATTTAGCAACCTATTGAAAAGCAAAATGAGTTCTTGGTACCTATTATATTGTACAGTTCTTCGATTAAAACTGGATGTCTTTTTCGCATTACGCGGGATTAACCCATCTGTCATGGGTACCGCTTTGATGTATTTCCACCATTCTCCAGCATTCAAAACGTCTGTATGTGACCCGTCAATTCTAAAATAAGGTTCAGGAAAATCAATATATGGAAGCACCTCTTTTTCAAAAAGGCCAAAGACCTGATTATCTTCACTATTTCGAAAATCAAACAAGGAAGACAATAACTTGTAGTTGAGAAAGTCACTTGACATGGAAGTTCCTCGCATGAAACGCAACTTTTCAGAATTAGCTGGATAATAATCTTTGCCTGAATCAATTATCGTCTTGGTATCTCCCTCGCCATTGTCAAACTTAATAGCGATATAGGACTTCTTTGATTTATCCACAAACCTATTACGCAAGTTTTGAGGATGTCCAGCAAGAAAATACTTTTGCGCATCGGCTTTTCCTTTAGTATAGGCTTGAAAATGCGTGAAAACGCTCCAGTAAATAGAACTTTTACCAGATCCATTCTCCCCATATAAAAGAATGTTTTTTCTATTCACCTCTAACGTGAAAGGTGCCTTGAAGAATTTGAAATTTCCAATTTCAATTTTATCTATTCGCCAGCTCATAATTCTGATTTATTTTCTTCCGCAAACCGAAAAAACTCCAACATATAAACACGATATTTATTCATTTCATTTACAATACCGCTTTGATCGGATCCCATAGCGCCAATCAGTTTGTTTATCACTTCTATCTGACTCTTTGGGCTTCTCCCATCAAGATACAAATCTAACATAATGCCATCCGTATCACGCTTCCAAGTTTTTAGAACAGAGAAATTAGCCCTATGGAAAAGTTGAGGCATTAACATCTCCATCACCATCGCATTACGCAATTGGTCAAGGAATCCCGATAAGCCACTCAAAACAGGATACTTCTTTCCAAAACGCTCCTCAAACACATGAACAACTTGAATCAAACTTTCAAGATAGACACTACTTTCCTTGTAAGCATCAATACATCTCACCACCAAACTCTTTAGAGAAACAAGAGTGACACGTCCCTCCAACTTGCTCTTAATTATTCCTTTTTGAAGAAACAATTTAGCTATCGATGAATTTATGTAGAATTGTGCGTACCGTGCTTCGAAATAATTATTATCCTTGAAAAGTAACACATATGCAGTTTGTGACGAAGGGACTGAAGTAGCAAGCATTTTGGACAAAGTGAAGACCCTATCAACATAGACTTTTACACAACCCTCCCACTGATGTTGTGTGTCAAGGTATTTTTTATAAGTCATCACTGTCGAAATTGCTCCCAACTTGACTTTGGAAGGCAGAGACTTTACAAAAGATGATGTTTTGTAATTTATCTTTAAACACCTACCAATATCTGGCTGATCACGTTGAAGCTCATGTACATAAGTATAGTGTTTCTGCTTCAAAACATCATAGAGGGATCTACCTTTAGGATCAAAACATTCCTGTAATTTTTGAAGATAATACTTATTTTTATCTATATGGTGAGGTTTTAAAGTCGCATCGGACGAAATGATGTCTGCTGCAAGTACAGGATCATAGTATATATCCACATCCTCTACACCGTTAATCCTTACAGGGTACACCTCAGTTGACGGAATAGGTACCTTAATATTTCTCAACAAGACACGATCATCGTCTTCTGATTCTACAAAGAAGACGTTTTGTGGTAGATGCAATACAGACTGTATCTCATCAAAATATTTTTGCCTTAAGCGAACTATATCATTTTTTTTAAAAACCATAAGAATTTGCTAAAAACTGATGTTTGCGTAAGCGTCCAAAAAATGTCACAACGCCTTTTATTTACGGGCTTTTTCCAAAGCCAGCAAATTACATTTTACATTATCTTCCACTAAAATAATCATTGTTCCAGGCTAATTATCATCGGATGCAGGCCCTCGTAGTCCGCTCTAGCAGATTTCTCGACCTTGAGCAAAGCCTTGAGGTATTTACCTGCACGACACTCCGACTTACTTGCGACTCTAGACAAATACTGTTCATTGCCGATTTCAATGCTCCTTGAACACTTCCGATTCCACCGAACGACGTAACTGCAGGTTCGCATTCTCATTACAAAGATCGGCACGAAGTAGAGCTATTTCATCCTCCAAGGGCTTGCATTCCTTAGCATTCTTCTTTCGCTCAGCTTCCAACTGATGATTTCTCTCGTTAGCATCAGCCAGCAGGGCCTCAGCAGTTTCCAGCCTTCTCTTCGTATTGGCAAGCTCTTGTTTGGTTTCTTGTAATTGCTGAAGCACCACGTCCAACTTTTCAGAATGGGAGGCTCCTAACGCCTTGTTTTTATCATTGTATGCTTGTTGTTGAAGACGAGACAAACGAACCTCATCCGTCAACTCTTTAATATTGGCGGTAAGGCGGCTTATCTCTTCATCCTTGGACTGAACTTGCGAATACAAGAATTTACAAAAGTTATGTAGTTCTTCTTCTGTCATACCATGGGACGGTTCATATTGTCATGCTTCTTGAAACACGCTTAAGAATTGCCTGTATGGATCACTTTGATTAGCCCAAAAGGAATTAATTGAAATTCCATGTGCCCCCTTCCGCTTTGCAGCGGAACAAGAATGTCTGAACATCCTTGTCAAGACACAAGTACGTCTTTAGACGTTTACCTTCTAATGGAACAAGTTCCTACATTGTAAGGATAGTTGGCAGGCACGCTGACAAGGGTTTTCACATTAATCGCCATTAATCGAACATTAATCTGTCGTAAATACTTTGCAGAAACAATCCATTTCTGCAAAGACCCTGAAGGCAGGAATACTACATACATTTTCTCACTATGGCAAAGCTCAAGCAAGCTTGCAATGTTCATAGTTAATCGAAAACGTTCCAAGTTTTCGGCAGTACATGAATCAATGTTTACAGCAAAGTTATACCTTTCAAAATTGAGCCCTAATTTGAGGTCTTACTCTTTATACCATTGAGGATTTATCCTTTATTCTTAGCGATAACTTTGCCCAAGGTATTAGCAATCTCAAAGAAGAGCATAGGGTCGTCATAATCTATCTCTGAAATGGCGTTATCCATATCATTGACAGCATAACGAATCCACTCGATGGTGGCATCCAAGTTTTTCATATTGATATGAGAGTAGGTTTCCTCAAAACGACGTGTGAAGAAGGTAGCAGCAAGTGGTCTCTTTGTCAAGTACTGATGAAATGCCTTGCATACCTTGGCTTGGTCTTTGTAGTCGAGACTACGTATATCATCAAGCATTGGCATGGCGCAGGAATAAGATGGTGCAGAAGAAGTTTTCTTCCCCATCTTCTTGCGAACCTCCTTTGCTTCCGGAATCGTATCATCGTAAATGTCTTGAAACTCTTCTGGGAGTATTGAGAGCATTCGCTCTAAAAATTCTTTATCTGACATAATAGTATTTTCTAAAAACAACCCAACAGCCTGTAGTTTTAGCCCATTGTTCTATAACTGCTGCTTGCGCCTCTGCTCGTTGACAATCTCTTTTGAAGCTGCCTTCTGGCGCAGTGAGTTGATTTGTTGGAGCTTCTGCTCCCGCGAGTATGGATGCAACAACATGGAAGCTACCTCCCGTTGCGCAGCCATGCTGTTCGCTTGGTGAGTAGCGTTTAAATAATAATTGCTTGTTGAAAAATTGTTCTGCATTTCTGTTTATAGGGGTTATACGTTTAATACGGAGTCTCGACTCAGGGTCGAGAGACGTTGAGGGTATGGTTGGCAGTCAAACTGCCAAAGGTTTTCACATTAATCGCCGTTAATCGAACATTAATCTGTCGTTAATACTTTTCCGTCATTCGGACAGTAATACAACATTGTTCCCCATCGCAGTATCGCTCTGCGCTATGCCGCCACTCGAATGGGGATATGTTTTCTATTGGTACTGGGAAGAGATGCTACATCAAACATTTGATTTCTTCCTCGGTCATGCCCGTCGCTTTCATGATGCTATCAATGGGGGTGCCAATTGACAAGAGGTTTTTGGCGACCTCAACAAGAGTTTCTGAACGACCTTCAGCACGACCTTCAGCACGACCTTCAACAAGACCTTCAGCACGACCTTCGGCTTTTGCAGTATCCAATGAGTTCTTAATATCGCGATAGGCTTTGAGACTATCCTCATATTCGCGGAGCTCGACTTTGGAGAATTGGGCTATCTCGGCTTCGGAGAACAGGCGGTTGAATATCTCATTGCGCAAATAGTCTGGCTGGCTATCAAGGCGGGAGAGGTTGCGAAGGACATAGAGCCATTTGTCATAGTTGGTCTCAAGCTCCTCTAAACTTTTGTTGAATTTCGAAATCTCAACGTACTTGAAAGTCAATTTATCATTGAACACACGATGAGTCTGCTTGTCAAGTAGGCCGATGTCGTGGTTGATGCTTTCAGTAGAGAAGGCTGGATCGCTCATCTCATAGTTGAGCAGTGCCACCACATAGACATGTTTTAGCTGATAGTTCCAAACGTCACCCTTCTCGGCTTGCTCGCGGATTGGGAAGGTTGCGTAGTAGAGAGAACGGTCTTTAAAAAAAGTTTGATAGGCATTCTGCATCTCGACGATAAACTTCTCGCCTTGCTCGTTCTCACAATAGACGTCGAAAATGGCCTTGCGTTCAGAGCGGACATCCCCGACGTGTTCGCTGTTGAGAAATGTCACGTCCTTTACGACCTGCTCGCCATCAAAGAGAGAGTTGAGAAAGTCGATGAGCAAGTCCTTGTTGGGAACTGTGCCGAAGACACGCTTGAACCCGAAATCGGTCAGCAAACTGATATATCGTTCTTCTGAATTTCGCATAACTTTGATTTTTTACAAAGGTATGGGATTTTTATGACAACGGCAAATTTTAAAGTGAAAATCCGTAGAAAACGTGTTGGAAGACATGGAAGGGTGGAACCATGCGGGACACAAAACGGCTTGCCGAAGGGTAAACAACACGAGTAACTCTCCGCGGGGAATTACATGCGTTACGCCGCATTTTGTGAACGGTTATGAACGGATTATGAATAGATTGTAAACGGATTGTAAACGGTTATGAATGGATTTGCATTCGGTTGCGCCATTTCGTAATTTTGCAGACGTTATCAGCAACGCAGCTGGCAACATGAATCATTATCAACTTCAAAAAATTTCAAGGCAATGAAACAAAACCGCAGTCCCACCAAGTCCGCAGAACAGCGGCTAAACAAATCGGTTACGTATCGGTCTCGTATCGTTTCCGTATCGATCTCGTATCA
>ULUV01025234.1_pt1 | contig 35859 bp, 30 predicted proteins | sample 1958921 | NCBI WGS metagenome assembly ULUV01 (sample SAMEA4835772, study PRJEB28245) | human gut metagenome | biome: gut microbiome; material: fecal sample | place: Denmark | collected 2008
ACAAATGTTATCTCAAAAAGTATGCACTGTAAGGTGGCAGCTCAAGGCCACCGTTTAATGTAACCTGCTCACCTGTAATCAGGTCTGTGGCATCACCCTTTCCCATATCAAAGCCCGCGAAAAACGACTGGCCTGCGGCATTGATGCACACGAATACCTTTTCGCCATCACATTCACGACCGAAAACGCACTGGCCGTTTGTGAGCACAACCGAATAGAAATTACCGTAGCAGAGTGCCTTTGACTGCTTCTTTGCCTCTGCGAGCTTTGAAATCCATTCAGTCAGCTCATTGTACTGTGGCGCTTCAAAGCATGCCCTCAGAGCCGGGTCACCGTCTTCTTTTTTTGCCTTCTCTCCCCACTCACTGCCATAGTACACACAAGGGATGCCCGGCATACCAAATGCAATTGCATAGATTAGTGGCAGATGCTTTTCATTGGTCAGTATGCTTGCCACTCTTGTCACATCATGATTGTCCACAAATGACAGCAGGTGCTTACCCTTGTAGAGAGTCCACTGCTCCGGTCCGAACTGTCTGAGAAGCGAATGATTTATCTCAAACATATTCATGGAATTAAAGCTCGAGTACAGACCCTTATAGCACTCATAGTTCGTTACCGAGTGAAGCATTGCATCATTCATAATCTGGTTGTAGTCACCATGCAGTGTCTCTCCCACCAGGAAGAAATCCGGCTTTAGTGAGTCGCAGAACTCCCTTAGTCTTCTGATGAAATCATGGTCGAGGCAGTATGCCACATCAAGTCTCAGCCCGTCTATATCAAACTCGTCTACCCAGCCCTTTATCGCTGAAAAGATATGCTGGATTACATCCTCATTTCTCAGATTAAGCTTGACCAGATCATAGTTTCCTTCCCAGCCCTCGTACCACAATCCATCATTATAGTTTGAATTGCCATCGAACGCTATACGGTCAAACCAGTTTACATATGGTGAGCTTTCTCTGTTTTTAAGCACATCCTGAAATGCCCAGAAGCCTCTTCCCACATGATTGAACACACCATCCAGCACTACCTTTATGCCGTCCTTGTGCAGATTGTCACAAACCTGTGCGAAGTCCTCGTTTGTGCCAAGCCTTGTGTCTATTTTTGTATAATCCCTTGTATTATATCCGTGTGTATCAGATTCAAACACCGGTGAAAAATAGATTGCATCTGCCCCAAGCTTTTTGATATGAGGTATCCAGTCATTCACTTTCAAAATTCTGTGCTCCAAAACACCATCATTCTCAAATGGTGCTCCACAGAAGCCTAACGGATAAATCTGATAAAATACACTTTCATATGCCCACATTATTTTGCCCTCCTTGATAGTTGTGTAGTGGTTTTGTACCTGTTATCTGTTATCTATTATACACAATTATGTACTTATATGCTACATTTTTTGTTACTTTTTACCTACATTAAGTATTTTGTTACCTAGTATAATTAAATTTCTAATAGAAATTTCTAATAGAAATTCCTGTAGATAACACATGCAATAACCACATGGATAAAGAAAATAAGCGGCATCCCCTTTACAAAATACCAATGCTTTGTCTTGTGCCTGAAGGCATACATCCCCGCCCAGGTACCGGCGCTTCCGCCCAGCAGGCTGAGCCCAAATAATGTCTTCTCCGGGATGCGCCATGCGTGTGCCTTGGCCTTACACTTGTCAATTCCCATCGCAGCAAAGCCTGCTATATTCATAAGAAGCAGATAAATCAGAAAAATTTTCATATAAATAATGCTCCATTCTATTACTCCGCACATAAATTTATAAATATATAAACATATCTGCATATATTAATAAGTCCACAAAAAACAATAGCCCAGCCTTTAAAGGCCGGGCCATAAATTAATTATTAATTCTTAGCTTTTTTAGAAACCTTAGCCGGTGCAGCCGCCTGCTTTTTGATGGCGCTCTTGCCCAGATAAAGCTTCATAACATACCACAGCTCTGTAGCGATGCAGATTGAAGAATATGTTCCGCAAAGCACACCTACCATGAGTGGTAATGAGAACTCTCTGATTGATGTATGACCAAAGATAAAGAGTAACAATACCATAACAAATGTAGTAAGCGAAGTATTGATGCTTCGTGAAAGTGTCTGTGTAAGGGACTCGTTTGCTATATCAGCAAGCTCATCTGCTGAGTACTTCTTGATACCGTGAAGGTTCTCACGGATACGGTCAAAGATAACGATTGTATCGTTGACTGAGTAACCTACGATTGTAAGTATACATGCGATAAACGTACTGCCGACTGAGATTCTGATAAGTGCATATGCTGTGACTACAACAAGCACATCATGTACCAGCGCAAGGATAGCACTTGAAGCAAATCTGATGTCCTTGAATCTGAACCAGATATATAACAGCATGAAAATACATGAAATAATAACTGCCTTTACAGCGTTTGTTCTCATCTCTCCACTGATTGTTGAGCTGATACTCTGAGTCTCTATAGTTGATGCATCAACATTGAAATCCTTCTCAAGAAGAGCTGCGAGATCCTGTCTCTCATCGAGTGAAAGTGTACGTGTCTTTAATGTGACATCATGGCTGCCCTGGACTGTAGTAACCTGCACTGCACTATTGCCAAGGAGCTTTGATACTGAAGGCACGATGTCCTTCTCAACCTCTGCGGCTGTATAATCCTTGCCAAAGTCTGCTGTGGTTGATGTACCACCTACGAACTCAAGGCTGTAGTTTAATGCATTGCCGCTTGTAGCACCGAAATAAATCATACCGCCGATACCTGCAAGTATAACTACACCTGAGATAACAAAGTATTTAACTCTGTTCTGTACAAATCTGATAACCTTTCTCTTCTTTGCCTTGCCGTAGAACTTCTCAGCTCTGACACCGACACCGTAAAATGCTCTTGTAAGGTATTTTGCAATAAAAAGAGCTGTAAACAGTGACAGAATAATTGAAATCATAAGTGTGTATGCAAAGCCCTTTACTGTACCTGAACCGAGCACCATAAGCACAAGTGCTGCGATAAAGGTTGTAACCTGTCCATCGAGGATGGCTGAAAGAGCCTTCTTGTAGCCCTCATTTACTGCAGCAAGCACTGATTTGCCACCTGCGATTTCCTCACGGATACGGGCAAATACGATAACGTTTGCATCTACTGCCATACCGATACCAAGGATGATACCCGCGATACCCGGCAGTGTAAGTGTAATCTCAAACCAGTAAATAAACAGTACTGTAAGCATTGAGTAGAGTGCAAGTCCGATAGATGCAACCACACCGAGTATACCATAGAGCACAATCATGAATATCATGATTAAGATAATTCCGATAATTGCAGCCTTTACTGCATTTGTGAGCGCTGTTCCACCGAGCTGTGCGCCAACAACATTTGACTCTAACTCCTCGAGCTGGAGGTTGATGGCTCCGACACGGATAAATGTTGCAAGGCTTGTTGCCTCGTCGTAATCCTTCATTCCGTTGATTACACAGTTACCATCTGAGATAACGGCGCTTACTGTAGGAACGCTGATGAAATGATCATCATAGTATATACCGATTGACTGTCCTGCATCCTTTGCCTTCTTTGTGGCATCTGCCCATGTGTCAATAGCCTTATCCTTGAGCTTTAATGAAACAACAGGCTCCTTGGTTGATGTAGATGATGACTGGTCATACTGGGCGCTTGCATCCTTTACATCGTTACCATCGAGGATGACTGAGCCATTGGCCTTTAAGGTGTCAATATCATAGTTGAGCTTGTAGCCGCCCTCAACCGATGTGTCCTGTGTATAGTTGGCATTTCCGTCACTGTCATACTGGGCGATGAAGTACAGTGATCCCGGACTTCCAAGATCCTCGAGTACCTTGTTAGGGTCGTCAACACCCGGAATCTCTACAGTGATACGGTCATCCCCGCTCTTGTATACAGAGTACTCTGTTGTGTAGCTCTCTGCACGCTCCTCGAGCTTTGCGATAGTATCATTTACGTCCTTGTCTGAAGGATTCTTGTCCTTGATATGGTAGGTGATTGAAACACCACCTGAGAGGTCGAGACCAAGCTTGATATTCTGATAATCCTTATCCTTGGTGCTCTCACCATTAGCAGTTGCCTCCTGCTTTTGCTTTGTGTCGGTGATTACTGCAGTGGAATACCAGCCCAGCAAGCCGATACAAATGACTGCCACAAGGATAATCACCCAACTCTTTCCTTTTTTCATTTTCTTATACCTTCCTGTCATTTTGCTACCATCCATATAGGTATACAGATGGCAAATATATTCGCACACGGGTCACAAATACCGCTATCCGTTTCCCGTGACAAATTCAAATTATTGTGCATCATCTGCCATATCAGCCTCTGCTGCCTTAATCATGATAGCGCACTCTATACGCTTCTTCTGCAGCTCGCAGCCTAAATCATAGGCATCAGTGATTGTGCCGTGGAAGTTGTATGAGTTGGCGGCACAGCCACCGCTGCAATAGAATCTGGCAAAACAGTTGCGACATTTTTCCTTGGCATAAACATTACAGCACTTAAACTCATCCTGGATGTCAGTGGCCTTGATGCCATCCCAGACATTACCCATAAGGAAGTCCTCATTGCCCACAAACTGGTGGCATGGATATAAATCTCCCCATGGAGTCACTGCCAGGTACTCAGTTCCTGAGCCACAACCGGAAAGACGCTTATATACACAAGGTCCTCCCTCTAAATCTATCATAAAATGGAAGAAATTGAAGCCGTTTCCTGCCTTGTTTCTCTTTACCATCTCTGCTGCAAGTCTGTCGTACTCATCAAAGAGCACAGGTAAATCAGATTCCTTAAGTGCATACTCATCTGTAGGCTGTGCCACCACAGGCTCAACCGAAATCTGTTTGAAGCCTAAATCAGCCAGATGAAGCACATCCTTTGAAAAATCAGTATTGAAATGTGTGTATGTACCTCTCACATAGTACTTGTCCTGATGTCTGCTCTCTGCAAACTTCTGGAATTTCGGAACAATAAGGTCATAACTGCCGGCACCCTTTCTGAAAGGTCTCATACGGTCATGAACCTCCTTGCGTCCGTCTATACTAAGAACTACATTATCCATCTCTTTGTTGGCGAACTCCATAATCTCGTCATTTAAGAGCACACCGTTTGTGGTGAGTGTGAACCTGAAATGCTTGTCATGAAGCTTCTCCTGCTCTCTTCCATATGCCACAAGCTGCTTCACCACATCCCAGTTCATGAGAGGCTCTCCTCCAAAGAAGTCTACCTCTAAGTTTCTTCTGCTGCCTGAATTGGCAATCAGGAAATCAAGTGCCTGTTTTCCTGTCTCGTAGCTCATGAGAGCTCGTCTGCCGTGATACTCGCCCTCCTCTGCAAAACAATATCTGCAGGCAAGGTTGCAGTCGTGTGCTATGTGAAGGCAAAGTGCCTTTACAACTGTCTGGCGCTTCTTGAAATCTATGATACGCTCTTTGTATGTATCTTCCGTGAAGAGCTCTTCATTATCCTTAAGCTCATTTACTTCCTGTATTGCTTCTTCTATCTCCGTCTGTGGATACCTGTCCACAAGCTTTTCAATAATCTCCTTAGCTGAGTTGTCCTCAAACAGCTCAATAACGTCATATGTGACATCATCCACCACATGGATTGCGCCACTGTTGACATCTAAGACAATATTATAGCCGTTGTTCTTGTACTGATGAACCACTACAATATTCCTCTCTTTCTATACACATTTTAAAATTACACTGCGAAAAGAGTGTGCACCTATCAGCGCACACTCTTTAAATCCGCTTCACCTATGACTATTTGTACTGCTCACAAGTCTGGTTTCCAACTGTACAAGATGTCTTGCAAGCTGACTGGCATGATGTCTGGCACTCGCCACATCCGCCCTTTTTAACTGTGTTCTGTAATTTTCTTGTATTTAATGTCTTTACGTGTTTCATTTTTATCTCCTTTTCATTTAACGATGTCTCATTGACACATCATATTTGCTTTCAACATTATATCACAGCATTATCAATATGAAAAGTCCTTTTTTAGCGAAAAACAAGCGCTGAAAACATTACCAGAAGAAGTATTATCAAAAGCTCGAATATATTTTTTGATTCACCTATATCTATGACCACTGTTGCTATCACATACGTTATCCAATATGCTACGACCGTCACCCTGATAAAACGTCTGCGGTGAAAGCAGCATTTGAGCAAAAATCCGCACACAAGCCCCACCACTATATTGACAGCCATGGCAAGTGCAAACTTTATCCACTCCGCCATGTCGACAAAGCACTGTACTATAGAAAGTATGATAAGGCACAAAAGCGCCGTAAGATGCATGATACATATTGTTATCACAGGACCTTTGATTTTTCTCCACATAAAAACGCCCTCCACACATCATATATATGTGCAAAGGGCGGTAATTATTCATGTATGAAATTCATTCGTGATTACAGCTCACAGTTATTAACTGTTCTAGGGAATGGGATAACGTCACGGATATTGCCCATGCCGGTAAGATACATTACGCATCTCTCAAAGCCCAATCCAAAGCCTGCGTGTCTTGCAGAACCGTATTTTCTTAAGTCAAGGTAGAACTTGTAGTCATCCTCTGAAAGTCCAAGCTCATTTATTCTGGCAAGAAGCTTGTCGTAGTCATCCTCTCTCTGGCTTCCACCGATGATTTCTCCGATTCCCGGCACGAGACAGTCAACTGCTGCAACGGTCTTTCCGTCGTCATTCAGCTTCATGTAGAAGGCCTTTATCTCCTTCGGATAATCTGTGACAAATACAGGGCGCTTATAAATCTGCTCTGTGAGGTATCTCTCATGCTCAGTCTGCAAATCACAGCCCCATGATACCTTGTAATCAAACTTGTCATTGTGTTTTGAAAGGATATCTATAGCCTCTGTGTATGTCACACGGGCAAAATCATTTTCAACAACATTTCTTAATCTGTCAAGGAGTCCCTTGTCCACGAAATTGTTGAAAAATGCCATCTCCTCAGGTGCATTTTCAAGCACATAGTTGATAACATACTTGAGCATGCTCTCTGCAAGCATCATATCATCCTCAAGGTCTGCAAAAGCAATCTCAGGCTCAATCATCCAGAACTCTGCCGCATGACGTGTGGTGTTTGAATTCTCCGCACGGAAGGTAGGTCCGAAGGTGTAGATATTCTTGAATGCCATAGCATATGTCTCGCCGTTTAACTGTCCTGAAACAGTAAGGTTGGTAGGCTTATTAAAGAAATCCTTTGAGAAATCCACCTTTCCATCCTCTGTCATAGGGAGATTGTTCAAATCAAGTGTGGTCACCTGAAACATCTCTCCTGCACCCTCACAGTCACTTCCTGTGATAAGCGGTGTGTGCACGTACACAAAATCCCTCTCCTGGAAGAATTTGTGAATAGCATATGCGCAGAGTGAGCGCACTCTGAAAACTGCCTCAAAAGTATTGGTACGAGGTCTTAAGTGTGAGATTGTACGAAGATACTCAAATGTATGTCTCTTCTTCTGCAGAGGATAATCCGGTGTGGATGCACCCTCAACAGTCACCTCTGCGGCCTGAATCTCAAATGGCTGCTTTGCATCCGGAGTAAGCACAAGTGTACCTCTTACGATAATTGCAGCTCCGACATTGATCTTGCCAACCTCATCATAGTTGTCTAAGCCATTTCCGTATACAACCTGGATTGGCTCAAAAAATGTACCATCGTTTACCACGATAAATCCAAAATTCTTTGAATTACGATTGCTTCTGACCCATCCTCCGATAGTCACCTCTTTGTCAGCGAATTTGTCCTTGTTGCGGAAAATCTCGCGTATGTTTGTAAGTTCCATTATCTAATCCTCCATTTAAGCTACCTGCGCATCACCACAGACAGCATATTTATCGTTATTATTCGGCATCCGCGCTGCCACTTGAAGTATCCGGCGCTGCACTGCCATCCTCAAATGTCACATTTGCTTTCTCTGTGACTGTATCAATAGCCTTGTTTACAAGGTACTGGTTCTTAAGGTATGTCTTTCCCTCATCCTTGTGTCCGCTTCCAAAATACTTGTATACCTCAGAAGCCTTGCTGAACTGGCCATTGCTGGCTGATACGATGTAATCCACATAGCTGTTGAAGGCATCATCATCCATCTTGATATTTTCCTTCTCAGCGATAAGCCCAAAGATGAACTCTGTCTTTATCTGGTCTGTCAGATTCTCCTTCCACTTCTCTGTGGCCTGATCCACTGTCATGTTGTAGTTGGACTTTAAATATTTCTTAAGTGTCTGTCCATCCTTGACATTTTCCTTGGTAAATGAAGCAATATACTCATTGAGTCTGGCCTGTAGATACTCATCAGGAATCTCAACTGTGCTGTTGTCAATCATGTAGCTCTTTATCTTGTCCACCTCAGCGCTGTAGAGCTGCTGCTTCAAATCTTTCTCAATCTGTGTGGTAAGCTGGGCATTTGTTGTCACTCCGGCCTTTCCAAACACTGTGTTGACCTGCTCGTCTGTCATATCAGCAAGTGCAACAGGATCTGCTGAGTAAATACCCTTTACTGTATACTCAAATGTAACTGTCTGTCCGTTTAAGTCGTCATTGCCATAATCCTCAGGAAATGTCACGTCACCCTTAACCTTGTCACCCACCTTGGCTCCGATTATAGGCTTTGTAAATCCATCAATAAAGGATGAACCGCCGACCTGGCTATTATTTGTCACATCAAGCATCACATCTGTAGCTGAGCCACCATCAAATGCTTTGCCATCCTTATATCCTGTGTAATCAACCTTGACATAATCGCCATCTGCAACTGTATCACGATCTGTAACCTGCTTGTACGCATCTGCACCATATGACTGAAGCACATTGGTCAGATATTTCTGCTTTGCTGTATCGTTTATCTCATAATCGTTTGAGACTGTAATTGCAACACCTGAATAGTCTGCAAGCTTTGTAACCTGCTTTGCGTAGTCTATGTCAAACTGTCCGCTTCGCATCGTCTCGCTGCCGGCCTCGGTGCCTGCCTCTGTTGCGCTCTTTGAGCCACCCTTTTTGCTCTTGCCGCTTATTACAGCAACAAGCGCAATAATTACCACGATAAGTGCAATCACAATCACTGCTATGACTGCCTTCTTACCTGTATTCTTCTTCTCACTCATTGGAATCCTCCTGAAATCTGTAAGTCATGTTATTTATAAGTACAATGCCCTGCCACGGCAAAAACGCATCCGCAAAACACTATACCTGTCTACAATATCACATATCAGGTTAAATTACAACGAGTGAAATTTTCTTTATCTTTGCAAACACCGGAGGAGTATGCATTCTAAGCCCTACTGTCACCCTGGCATTCTTTTGCAGCCTTACCGGCTTAAGCAGATGTGTCACAAACCTGATATCATCGGGGAAAATGTCGCTTGTATATGTATGAACGCCGCTTTCATCCTCCACATCCATAAACAGCTCGACCTCGACACCTGTTGTATTGGTTCCTCTATAGTCAACCGCTGCTATATACTCACCGGTATATTCAATATCCACCGTCTGGCTTATCGAATAGTCAAAATTGGCATCTGAAGAGATAAACACTCCATCCTTACCCAGTGTATACTGTCCTTCTTCGAGGCTTGTCTCAATCTGCCAATTATTAAATCCATCCTTAAATTCAGGATTTGAGATTAGATTTCCATGAATCATAAGAAGCTTCATGAAATCCTCCACCTCCGGTGTTTCTTCATACTCATAAAGTGATTCAATATACTTGTCAAGCTCTTTAATCGGCGGATTTTTCGGATCAAAGTCCCTGATTGCATCCCAGCCCGGCAAAGCCCTGCCATGCTCGTCAAACATACCCATATTCTCAAACCAGGTTCCCATGCCTTTACCAGGCACACCGACAGGCTCCCAGTAGTATACACCTGTCTTTCCGGTATCCTTTGACATCTCTGCTGCTATCTGCATGATTATTTCAAGAGACTTCTTCTGCTCTGCGCTGCCTGCATCAAGGCCTGCAGTCTCCATGAGTTCCTTTGAGATATGATCTCCCTTGCAATGCCTCCACGGATGAGCTGTCTCCACAATATAAACCGGCAGATTATATAATTTTATGAGCCTGCTCATAGTATCCTTCAAATCCATGAAGGTACCATGCCAGAACGAATAAAAGGAAAGGCCAATCGCGTCAATCGGCAGCATGCCCGCATTAAACATAGAATCAAACCAAGGCATAATACAGTTATATCTGCCTCCCTGATCCAGATGAATCATGACCTTTGTCTCCGGGAGCAGCTCCCTGACAGCTCTGATTCCCTCATTTACAAGCGCAGCAAGCTGCCTGTACTGTGGCACTGCACCATCCGGAAACAGCATACCACTCCTTATTTCATTGCCAATCTGAACCATATCCGGCGCACAATCCATGATTTTTAATCTGTATAGCACATCATATGTGTACTTGTGCACTGCCTCCTTCAGCTCATCAAAGCTTAAATTCTTCCACGCATCAGGCTTATTCTGCTGTCCCGGATCTGCCCAGTAATCTGAATAATGAAAATCAAGCAGAAAATGCATTTTGTATTTTTTAATGACATGAGCCATCTCGAGAACATATGTAAGACTGCAATACCCCTTAGACTCCGGCACCTTATCAGGCTCATTCCATATGCGCAGACGGACTGAATTTACATTATTCAGCTTTAAAAAATCAAATACCCTGCACACATGACCTTCCCTATCCATTATTTGTATATTATTGTCAACCATCATAGGAACGGATGAAATATCCACTCCCTTTAAGAAATTGCTATCCTTTTTCTGCTTGCGCTGCTGCTTAAGCTGATACATCTTTGTGTCAGCACTTACTAGATAATCGTCAAAGCTCTTACCACTGCCCGGCCTCGTATATATGATGCCGTGACTGATAAACAGGCTGTGCTGCTCCATGATATCATACACGCGCTTTATATACTTCTCAGCAGTGTCATGTCTGTCCCCAGGGATAAACACGATAAATTCATCTCCACCGAATCTATATACCATACTTCCCTCAGGCTTTTGCTCATCAAGCACCCTCGCCACAGTCTTTAAAAGCTCGTCACCGTACTGGTGTCCGTAGGTATCATTTATATCCTTGAAATCATCCACATCGAGAAATACTATGGTGCAGCCGACATTTTGAGCTTCAAGCTCAGCAAACATAGGAATGACCATCTCATTGCATGCCACACGATTGTATAGGCCTGTGAGCGCATCATGGTTGTAGAGATTCTTAAGCTCATTATTTGTATTCTCAAGTACCTTTTGCTTAAAAAGATTCTCAAGCCTCTTGAGCAGGGCAGACTGTATATCAAACTGCTCAGGATGGTCGTACAAAAACTCAGGATTCCTGAGTATTACATAGCCCACTATCTCGTCCCTGAAATGCAGCGAGCAATACATATAGCAGGTGTTTTTATCTACACTCTGCATGTACTGCATAAGGTCATTTACACTCTTAAACTCAAGCTTTCCATTGTCCTTGTCATCCGCATAGAGTACAACCTCGTCGTCAATATCATAGCCATGCTTCCTAAAGTGTGCATTGTTCCTTGCAGCTGCCAGATCAGAAACACCGACCACATACACTCCGTCACACTTCATGCTCTGTATATAGTCAGAATATCTCTCAAACAAATCATAGTATTCATTGCACTCCTCGAGCTCTTTCTGGAGGATCATTACTGCATCCTCCTCCTGCTCTCTTGCAACGGAGCCTTTGATAATATTCTTTATGTAATTACGATAATCCACTCTGCCGGTATTAGGGCATCCGCAGCTCTCAGCCGGGATAAACTCAGAATCAAGGTATTTATCAGAAGCATCGCCCGTGCCATTCCAAAGCGCCTTAAATATCTCAAGAGCATTTCTGCCTATATTGCCCCTGTTGTTATCCACTGTTGTAATCTGTGGGTTAAAATACGCAGCCTTATCCAGATTGTCAAAGCCTGTGACCTTAAAATCCTGTGGTACCTTGTATCCAAGAACCTCTGCTGTCGCACACAGTCCTGCTGCTATATTGTCATTTGCACATAAAAAGACATCCGGTAACGGCTTTTTGCTCTCGTGCCAATCACTCATATACCTGACGCCTGTCTGATAATCAAAATCACCAAACATGTACATATCAGCTGTAAGTGGTATGCCATAATCACTTAAAGCCTCCTTGAAGGCCTCAAAACGCATTCTGTTCTCATAATGATACGGCGGACCACCTGCAAACACAAAGCTTTTGCAGCCATGCGCATAGTACATATGATCCATTACCTTGCGAAACAGCCTCTTATTATCGTTGCCTACATAGTAAAACCCATCAACCTTATACCCGATACTCACTACCGGCACATTTACCGACTGAAGCTTTCTGACCATATACTGTATCTCATCCAGGTTGGTCGTATTGGTGCAGTCAAATACCACTCCGTCGAAGCTGTTTAAATCAGGCAAATCGTTCAGCGCATACTCGCCTTTGTTAAATGAATCCTGACTCCAGGTTCCGTTGGTGTTGTAAAAATACAGGCACACATCCAGTCCCAGCTCTTTAGAGCCTTCCATGATACCCTCAACCCACGAATATATTACATATCTTCTCCAGCCATCAGCCAGAAGAGCAATTTTCTTCATTAATAAATACCCCTTTGCGTCTTCTAAAGAGTTTTTCCAAGATATAGTTCTATTATACTACGGTTTTACCTATTCTTGCAATAAAGATTGATTTTTTTTAGCATATTTGATAGAATTAATTTAAATAAGCAAATTTTTAGGAGGGATACGTTTTGAATCCAGCATTAATCGTACTTATTGTTATCGCAGTAGTGCTTGTGGTAGCATTTATAGTATTAACAATCCTCGGTAAAAAAGCACAAAAAAGAAAGGAAGAGCAGGACGAACAGATAGCTGCTGCATCACAGACAGTCAATATGCTAATCATTGACAAAAAGCGTATGAAGCTAAAGGATGCCGGTCTCCCACAGCAGATTATTGAGCAGACACCAAAGCTTATGCGCCGCTCAAAGCTTCCTGTAGTCAAGGCCAAGGTCGGACCAAGAGTCATGTCTCTTATCGCAGACGAGCAGATCTTTGATGAGATTCCTTTAAAGAAAGAGGTTAAGGCTTCTGTCAGCGGTATATACATCACAGCTGTCCGCGGTATCAGAGGACCTCTTGAGAAGCCTAAGAAGAAGAAAGGCTTCCGTGCAAGAATGGCAGAAAACTACAGCAAGGCCAACGAACAGCTCAAGGCTGAGGAGGCTGCAAAGGCTGAAAGAAAAGCTGCTAAAGAGGCTGCCAAAAAGGCTAAGCAGAAATAATATCATGATTTAATTTTCATGTACATAAACAGAGCATGTGGGATGGCTTTCATCCTCACATGCTCTGTTTTTTATATGCTTTATATATTTTTTACCCCATAGACTTGGCAGACTTTTATGCAATTTTGACTGCTGCGCCTTTTTTCTTCACAGCTATATTGATGTGACAGTCGCCTACAAATTCATAGTTGACATCAAGTGCATACTTTACCTCTGCCCTTATCTCGTCCTCAGTCTCCTTTACCTCTATGCTTGTGGCATCAATACCTATCTGGATACTTCCAAACGGTGTATAATAATATGTCAGGTTTTTCTTTCCCTTCTCAAATATCATATGTACACTCATAGGTCCCTTGCGGGTGAACTCAAGATAATTGTCATTGAATTTAAGCATATTTTTGAGTGTCTGGGTCTCACCCTCCATTATCTCCTCAAAAAGCACATAGTGCTTGTTATTTCTTATATAATACTCTCCCGGGGCAATCACCTCTACCGCATCCGACTGCTGGTCCGGTGCGAGCTGCAGGCCCTTTAATGATACTACTACATCCTTTGTCATTTCTTTCTCCTTATCCTCTTGCATATCTAAATTAATTCACGCTTTAATAATTTCTCATCACATATTTTCTTTTAATATATTTTTTCAGCATGAATATACTAACTGTTTTATCTGAAAATATCAAGGATTTTTAGTTTTATTTCATATTTTCCACTGTCAAATATGCTCTCATACTCGTCCGGAGTGAGTACCTCCTTAAGATTTTCCTTTGCTTCGTCCTCCACCACCTCGTACACACTGCCCCTAAAGCACATGTTTGGATACAGCACGCACCACCAGTTATGACCGGCTCCATCGCCCAGTGTTATTTCAAGCGCCTCGTAATTTCCCTCAGGAAATGTATAGTCCCCATACGTCTTTTCCGGGAAATCGGTGTGTGTAAGCTCTGCCGATGCGCCATATGTAAAACCGTTTGCTGCAAGCGTCTCCTTTGATACCGCTATTATTTCGTCCATATGGTCATTTACGGTGGCTCTGGTTTCTTCGATATTTTCGCACTCCAGCAGATATGGCTCTATGTAAGCCCCTACTGCATCGCGCACCTGCTTTTTCACATTCTGGTCTGCTTCGCTGTCGCTGTTTGCCAGCACGTGGAAACGCAGGATTTTGCCGGCGATGGATTTTTGCATGTCGGCTGTACACGCTATACTATTGGTGTTTGCGGCAGGTGTATGATTTTTTGCAGCTATCGCTGCCGTAATGGATATTATTGCTATGGTTGTTATTATTATTTTCTTTCTCATGTAAACAAGTATTGCCTTATTTGAAAAAATTATTCATCCTTTTTGAAATTTTTACCATGCTCCATGAATTTCATTCGTATAGTCATCCAATAAGGTGCCAAGTGTAATTATCGGTTCCCCATCCTCATGATTCTCCTTATTCATTTTCTGCTCATAATAATCACCCATGTTATCAAAGATATCGTTTATATCATCTGCTATGCACACATATGTGTTTCTCGGAAATTTTTTGGATGTCTTGCAGTATTCCATGAAGCTTGCATAAGCTGCTTTATCATTTCTAAGTGTTTTTCCTATTAAAATCACCTTCAAATGATTGGTATCGGCTTTCTGTGACAGCCGATCCTCGAAGCTGTCCACGGCTGTTTTGATATCATATGCATATTCCGGTTCGTATGATTTGTCCATGTTATAGTAGAACTCTATATATCCGCTATTTTCATTTGTCGAAACATCTCTGTGGCTAACATATGCTTTGTTATCAGTTACTTCTTTATCGGTTATTTCGTCAGTATCTACAGCTACAACATCCACCGCCGCAAGTGTCGGAAAACAGCGCTCCTCAAGTTCCACTGCACTGCAGCCGGTGAGCATAAGACCTATCGTCAGCACTACTATGACCGGTATCGCTATGCACATTAAAAATCCAAGATATTTTTTCACGATTTCATCTCCACTTTCAAGAATATATGCTAAGGTCACTGTGACTGCTATGACAAAAATGATGCACCAGCTTCTCATAGTGCTCTTTTCCTTGTCATGGCTTTTCTGTCTGTCAGAGCCAAATTGCTTATTGCTACAAGAATGCCGGTTTTTATTAAATGTAAATATAATTTTCCCCGTATTTTCAGCAAAATTCTCACATCTTAAAACCGCATAATAAAGGCTCATATTGAGTACTGAAAACAGCGTGAAAAACCACACCGACAGCATCAGTGCATCTGCCCTCTTAAAGAAGCTTCCCTTTATCTGCACATCACTCATCAGTACGACAGCCGGAAACTCTATTTCCGACAGTGAATATTTTCCAAAGTTTCCAAGCAATACTGCATACAATAAAAAAAGAATGCCTGCATATGTGAATATTGCTTTACTCACACTCCCTCGTATCTGTGAGGCAGTGCGCTCCCTTACAAACAGTATATTGAACACGGAAATGGATGCTGCAAACACATAGTATGCGCCCGCAAATATATCCGCTATGCCAAAGTCCACACCGACTCTGTCCTTAATCATCAGATAGTCTAATCTCATATCCGATAGCGCAAACAAAAGCATAGCAGCAAGCGGTATCAGCACAAAGAAAAATACTACCTCGTATACCCTGGCCCGGCACTCCACTCCGCCACTTAGCGCATAAGCGCATACCGCCATTATCACAAGGAGTACAACTGTAAATGACTCATCCGGTATAAGGCTGTCACGTATCAGCTTTACAAATATCCATGCAAGAAATGCAGCCTGTGACAGCTCGTATATTGCAATAATTAAATCATAAATTAACATTTTTGCATGTGCTGTTTTACCAAAGCTTCTGTCATATATACTTTTTTTCTGTTCTCGTACCTCGCTTACTATCCACATAAATAGCCATGCCATGAAAACTCCGAGTGCGATTGAGATAAAAGCATACTTTCCAAGCTTCGCCAGATTGTTTGGAAGCACCAGTGTGCCGACTCCAAGCAGGTTAAAGACGTATAGCCTGTATAGCTGGTGGGGCGATATGCTTTCGTTTTGTGCAAATGTGTAGCTTGTGCTCATATTTTTAGTCATCCTTATTTCCTTTCAGCTTTCTGCACTCCTTTTCCCTTGCAAATACAGGCCGCCTCCATAGTCTGCGAAGCGGAAATCGTATAATACTGTCCTTTTCATCCTCGCCACCTGTCAGCTCGCTGCCCACAAATGGCATCATGTATGGGTAACCACAGCTTTTGAGCTTTGCGAGATGCAAAAGTATCACCATCAGACTTATTAAAAATCCAAAATATCCAAGCCATGCCGACATCATTATTACAGCGAATTTGAGTATCCTAAATGAAAATGCAAACCCCTCGCTCGGTATGGCAAACGAACAGAGTGCGGTGAATGCAACCAGGATGACCACTATAGGGCTCACTAAATTTGCATCCACTGCTGCCTGTCCGATTATGAGGCCTCCGACTATGCCTATCGTATTTCCCATGGCTCCGGGAAGTCTTATGCCGGCTTCGCGAAGCAGTTCAAAGGACAGCTCCATCATGAGCACCTCTATGAGCTGTGGAAATGGGCAGCCGAGTCTTGCTTCATAAAACGCCAGTATGAGTGGTGTCGGCAGTATCTGTGTATGAAAATTTGTGACCGCCAGATAAAGCCCCGGCAATGTAAATGACATAAAGGCTGCCACGTACCTTATCAATCTGGCAAAGCTTGCCGCTATCGTTCTGTTATAGTAATCATCTGCGGTTTTTAAAAAATTGTTCATGGTGGTTGGCAGTATTATTGCTATCGGTGAATTATCGCACAGCACCACCACCCTCCCCTCCAGGAGCGCATTTACCGCCACGTCCGGCCGCTTTGTGGTCTGAAGCTGTGGGAACGGTGAATACCATTTTGCCTCAGCAAACTGTTCAAGAACTCCCGAGTCACCCACATGGTCTATCACATAGCTGTCCAGATTCTTTTCCACTTCCTCTACAAGCCCCGGTTTTACGAGGTCTCTCACATACAATATGTCCACATTGCTGTGTCCGCGAAGCCCCTTTTTCACCTCTTTACACTTTAAGCGAGTGCTCCTTAACCTGCGCCTGATAAGTGCAGTATTTATCTTTATTGAATCAGCAAAGCCCTCATTTGAGCCTCTTATGACCTTTTCCGAGTCAATCTCCTGAATTGACATGGCGGGATATCCCTTGTCTGGAAGCTTGAAGGCATCCGGATAGCCATCCACAAAAAAAATCACGTCTCCTGTCAGCATCATCTGGGCTGCCTCATTAACCGTGTGCAGATGTGCAAATTCGGATAGAGCTGCCTGATTTTTGTCAAGTACTTCCTTAACCTGATCCCGGTCTATCCCTTCAAGGTATGATGTAAATCGTCCAAACGCACTGTTATTGATACCGGAGCCTGCACATGTCACCTCAATATATGCAACAAAACACTTTATGGAAGCATCACGCCCCAGATACATCTCCTGCATCTTGATATCTGAGCAGTCAGAATATATCTGCCTGAAGCTTTTTATGTTCTCATCTATGTTTGTGGTCATCTTTAACTCTCCTATATACCCAATAAATCCCGTAAGATTTAAAATCCCTGATATAGTATGACCATACAAGCCCGCAAATATCCCTGATTACTTATTTTTTGCTATTATCTAAGCCACTAACTAAGCCACTAAAAAAAGGCCGCCGTTCACACGTCAGTGCAACCGGCAGCCCCTGGTTTTGTTATATTATTTTGTATTTTATTATCTTTGTCTGCTATAATCTTGTTATATTTCTGTTTTATTTCTTCTCTTCATCCTGCTTTTGTATCACAGCCTTCACAGCAACCGCCTGATTGGCCACATGCGTATGCATTTCTGTAGTCACAAGCTCCATATTTCTTGCCTCAAGCGCCCTGTAGATGGCATCATGCTCCTTCACAAGCATCGGATAATTCTTTGGGTCCTTCAAATACTCCACTCTGTAGCGGTACATCTGCTCACGGATATTGTTCATCATAGATACAAGCTTCGCATTGTTTGTTGCCTCATAGATAGCATCGTGAAACTTCACATCCTCCTCAGCTATCTTTTTCACATCTCCTGAATCCATGCTCCTCTTAAACTCGTCCTTTATGGTTTTTAGATTCGCAAGCTGCTCATCACTGATTTTCTTACAGGCTATTTTGGCTGCAAGCTCATCAAGAGCCTCTCTCACCTCAAGCACATCCTCCATATCCTTGAGAGTCATCTTGGCAACCTCTGCGCCCTTTCTCGGCATTGTGACTGCAAGCCCCTCCTGCTCAAGCATTCTGATTGCTTCACGTATAGGTGTACGGCTGACTCCAAGCTTTGACGCAAGCTGCAGCTCCATAAGTCTCTCTCCCGGCTTGAGCTCACCCTTTAAAATTGCCTCACGAAGTGTGTTAAACACCACATCACGCAGTGGCAGATATGCATCCATATTTAAAGTTAAATTATCAGTCATCAAACTTCTCCTATCTCTTGTATTATCATTCTCACATATAAGAAAAAAGTAACTATAAAGCACCCGCTGTGCTATCCGGATATCACGTTATTTGCGATTATTGTATACAGATGTCAGATACACCTGTCTGGCAAGATGTGAGCTTCTCATGGCTTTGTACGCTTTCTTTGCAGTATCCTCATCGTCAAACAGACCAAAAACCGTCGGACCACTACCGCTCATCATGGCTCCTACCGCGCCATTTGAAAGCATATGCTTCTTTATCTCGTCTATCACCGGATAGTTTGGTATGGTCACGGTCTCTAAGACATTTCCCATATGTGCTGCGATATCATGCAGATTCTTAGCCTTTATATCATCTATCAGGCGGTCTATATCCGGATGAATAGTCGTATCATCAAGCTTCAGATTCTGGTACACAAATTTTGTGGATACCGAGATGGACGGCTTTGCAATAAGCACCGGACACTTTACCATTGGAGGAAGAGGACTAAGCGCCTCTCCTATGCCCTCGGCCAGCGCCGTGCCTCTCATAATACAGTATGGTACATCCGCCCCTATCTGCACACCTCTTTCCATAAGCTCTCTCTTTGTCAGTCCCAGTGAAAAAAGCCTGTTTACACCTATAAGCATAGCCGCCGCATCAGTACTGCCCCCCGCCATCCCTGCTGCAACAGGAATACGCTTGTCCAGCTTCACTGATACACCGTCAGTTATAGAAAACTCATCCATCAGAAGCTTTGCAGCCTTGTATATGAGATTGTTCTCGTTTACAGGGAGAAAAGACAGATTGGTCTGTATCTGTATGCCCGGCTCCTTTGTCCTTTTGATATCAAGCCTGTCATACAGATGAATGGTCTGCATAATCATACGGACCTCATGATATCCGTCCTCTCTGCGCCTCACAACATCGAGCCCCAGATTAATCTTGGCTAATGCTTTTAATGAAATATCGTTATTACTACCCATATTGTATTACCTCTGTTTTTTGTATACAAGGATTATAACACACCCTGCCAAAAAGAGCAAATTTAAATATTCTCATTTAATTGTTCATTTTCATTACTTTTCAGATTTTCCACGTATTGCACAAAAACACTATGTTCACATAGTACATGTTTACTAGATTTAAAAAGTAACCCTCTAACGCACCACAACAAAAAGCCTCACAGCACATATCCATAATGCTTGTGGGGCTTTTTTAAAAAGTTTTTCTAAACTCGTATGTACAATTTTTCTATTTCTTTTCCAATATAAATTTGCTAATCAGCTCGTTCATTGTCTCCGCCTGTGCTGAAAGCTCCTCACTTGTTGCTGATGTTTCCTCTGCATTTGCTGAGTTTGACTGTACAACATCTGATATCTGATTAATGCCAGCCTCTGCCTGCTCCATAGCCTTTGCCTGCTCCTCTGCAATCTCGCTGAGTTTTTGAGAAGAATCTGCAACTTCCTTCATACCATTAATAACCTTTTCAATAGAAGTACTTACGCGCTCTGCAGCTTCATTACCCTCGTTAGATACCGCAATGGCACTCTCTATAAGCTGACGTGTGTCAACTGCAGCCTTGGCACTCTGCTCTGAAAGACTTCTGATTTGTCCCGCAACAACTGCGAATCCTTTACCTGCCTCACCTGCACGCGCTGCCTCGATAGCTGCATTGAGTGAAAGAAGGTTTGTCTGACTGGCAATATCCTCAATCTCAGAAATGATATTCTCAATCTGCTTAGATGTATCATTGATGCGTCCGATAACATCAACCATGCCCTGCATCTCTGTATGGCTGTGATCTGCTTCCTCAGCATACTCCTGTGCAATCCTGTATGTATCATTGAGCTTCTCAGATGTTTTCTCAACACCGCCTGTGATATCTGCAAATGTAGCCTGAAGCTCCTCAATGGCTGCTGACTGATCCATAGCACCTTCTGCGATTTCCTGTGCTGCCTGAGCAAGGTTGTTAGAACCTGCTGTAACAAGTGATGATATCTCATTGATATGTGACATAACATCATTCATCTGTGTCTTCATCTGACGCATTGCCATGAGAAGTCCAATAAAATCTCCGGTATATTTATCTTCCATGTCTGATGAAACTGTATAATCTCCTTCTGCCATCTTTCCAAGAAGCTTGTCAGAGTCAGATATGATAGTCTTAAGGTCTGCTGCCATGTTTTTCGCAACCCCTACCATATCAGCAATTTCATCTTGTGAATCAACTGCCGGGAATGGAGCCTCAAGATCACCCTGTGCAAATGTACGTAATCTCTGTTTTAACTCATCGAGTGGTTTAGAAATACCAACTGCAACTTCGTCCCCGATTTTCATCGAGATAAAATATGAACTGACAATGATAACAATAACAATACCAAATGCGGCATATGATACTAATGATAATCTCTTGCTTAAATTATCTCCCTCTGTTACCTTTGTATCCATAAGGGCAACAAGCTGCTGATATATCTCATCATATGCAGGTGCAAGATCTGCTACTGCTCTCTCCTCGGCTTCCTTCTGTGTCTCAGGATCTGTAGCATTCCTACCTAACTGTCCGATTTCATCATCGAGACTCCAGTATGAATCGAGCTTACTGTTTATATCATCATATATATCCTGCTCCTCACCTGTCTTTATAGAGCTTTGCAGCTCTTTCCAGTATTTTTGAAATGATTCCTTTTTAGAATCATGTGTATCAGACATCTTACTTAATGTGTCAGAAGCTGTATAACCGATAAGAGCTCGTGTAGCGCTTCGTGTCTCTGAGAAGGTTACCATAACCTTTCCTATATCTCCCTGTGAAAATCCGTAAAAGTTTAGTGCGCTGGAATATCTCATTGATACAAGAATCATAAGAATACCCGCGATAACCCCCCGATGCCGATGCTACAAATGTAGTCAGTCTGAAGCCTTTCTTTAAACGATTTTTGATGCTAAGTGCTTTCCACTTTGACATGTCTAATTTCATGATATTTCCTCCACATGAATAATGATACTTATATACTATTCTTCTATTATACACCTCTCAAAAAATTATACAAGCACTAAAAAGGTGACTGCACGCTGCGTGCAGCCCCCTTTTCATAATTCATAAATCAGATTTCTTATATAATATTCGTTCCATCACGACACTTTTACATACACATCCGGCTTCTAGCCCTGTACCTGTGTGTCCTCTGTGCCATTCTTCCAGTCATCAAACTTCTTGACTACGGCATCATAAGTATCCTGGCAAATTGATGGCAGCTTGTCTCCCCAGGCTCCTGTTGCCTGTGAAAAGCCCTTCTTGAATGCATTCAAAAGCTCATCAGCCTTGTCCTTGTCGCCTCCCGACAGTGCCTTTGCAAAGTCAAGAATACGGTCTGAGGTCTTCTCAACTCCCCAGTATCCATCCTCTGCGATGTCCTTTTTGGCCTGCGCTATTGTGTCTGCATCTACAGTCAGATTCTCAAACAGACTCTTTAAGCCCTGTGACTTGTCCCAGGTTGAAGCCTGTCCCGTCATGGACTTTCTGACGATCTCGATAAGCTGCTGCTGTCTGGCGTTGGCATCATCCTTAAGTGCCTGTACCAGTGCATCTCTGTCTGCCTTGCTCATCTTCTGGTTTACTGTGCTCTTTGCAGTATCCTTTGAATCATCCTTGCTGTCTGATTTCTCATATACAGCTGCCTCCTCGCTGAAGCCTGCAGTCTTTGCATCCGACTTATCCGTCTTTGCATCCTGCTTCTTTGAAGCGGTATTGGTATTCTTTGTCTGCGCCTCGTCCTTTGCTGTGACACTCTGCGCCGCTACTGCTGAAACTACACTTGAAATAGCATCTAACATTTCTCATCCCTCCCTGGTAATGTGCGTGCGGGAATCCTTTCCCGCTATACTATTATCACCCTGTATAGCGTCTGATATAGCTAAACAGTTTATCTCTTATACTGTGTATCGGCTGTTTTGCGTCTGTTGCTTATAGCTTTAGCCGTTATTTTTTCAGCTTTCTGCCAAATATAAATGTCGAAAAATATATTACCGATGCGATAATCACTATCATCGGGCCTGTTGCCACATTGGTGTAGTATGACACTGCGAGGCCGACTATACCGGAAAATACTGAAAATATCACTGAAAAGAAATGATACTCACGCATATTTTCCGAAATATTCCTTGATGAAGCCGCCGGTAATATAAGCAGAGCATTTATTATAAGTATACCTATCCACTTGATGGATAGCATAACTATGAGTGCTACAAGCACCGCAAACAAATTATCCAGAAGACGCACATGGATACCCTTGCTTTTTGCCACGCTTCTGTGTATGCAGATGGCGTTGAGCTTATTGAAGCAAAGCACCCAGAACACTATCGTGACCACAAAAATCACAATTAAATAAACTATCTCAGTCTTTGTGATGCTTAGCACATCGCCCACCAGTATACTTGAGTATTTGCTGAAATTGCCGCCCTTTGACAGTATCGCAAGACCTATCGCCACAGAGCACGATGAAAATACCGATATAATGGTATCTGTCGATGCAGTGTTCAGACTGCCTATCTTATTTAAAAGAAGTGCAAACACTATCGCAAATATCACCATGGCAAGCGAGGTGTCTGCCATGCCGCATACCACTCCGACAGCGATTCCGGTAAGTGCTGAATGTCCGAGTGCATCTGAAAAGTATGCCATCTTTTTGTTTACAATCATGGTTCCCATTATGCCAAAAAGCGGTGTGATGATGAGCACAGCGATAAGGGCATTTCTCATGAAATCATATTGAAGCCAGGAGGTTATATTCATTTGTGTTCCTCCTCTCTCACCCAGGATTCCTCTCCTGTGTAGAAAATTCTCTCAAATTCCTTGCTCTCGAAGACTTCCTTCACAGTCCCCTGCTTTGCAACGGTCTTATCAAGCAGTACAACATGGTCTGCGTACCTTGCCACATAGTCCAAATCGTGCGATATCAGTATGATTGCAAGGTCATAGTGAGTCTTTAAATAATCCATGGTCTTATAGAAAAGCTCCATGCCGTTTTGGTCTATTCCGGACACCGGCTCATCCAACAGTAGCAGGTTCGGCTCGTCCATGATTGCCATGGAAAGAAGCACTCTCTGCAGCTGTCCTCCCGAGAGGTTGCACACCTGCTTGTCGATGAGCTCCTCAGCCTCAAATACCTCGAGTGTCTCCCTTATCTTTGCCTCTATCTTTTTGCTCTTTGGCAGAAAAACAGGATAATTGTACTGATAGCTTGCTATGAGGTCATACACGCTGACCGGTGTATTTTTCTCGATATTGACAGACTGCGGCACATAGCCGATTTTAAGCTTAGCCATATGTCCGTCCTTAGTATCCCTGAACTCAATCGTACCGGTGTGAGGTATCTCGCCCAGTATCGCCTTTATGAGTGTAGATTTTCCGGCACCGTTTTGGCCTATTATGACATTGAAGGAGCCACAGTGTATGTGCATATTTACATCCTCAAGCACCGTCTGCTCTCCGAAGCTCACTCCAAGGTTATTTATTTTTATGCAATGAAAGCCACATGGCTGTATTATTTTCCGCATATTTTCTCCAATTTTATTTAGTAAATGCCTCTTTGATAAGCTCTATATTGTGCTCCATACCATCAAGATAGCTGTCCTTGTCGTACTCTCCCCTGTTGAGAGGGTCGATATAAATCACATGCACATCTGTCTCACGCGATACGGTATCTCCCATGCTCTTTCCGTAGAGCTCCTCAGCTAGTATTACCGACACTCCGTCATCCTTTATGGCACCTATTACCTGTTTTATCTCACCTGCGCTGACTGAGCGCTCCTCGTCAAGGTCTAACAGATAGCATGCATTCATGGAAAAATCATCAGCTACATACGCATAGGCCTCATGGAATATGATGATATTCTGTCCATTCGTAAGACTCTTTAGGCTATTTATCTTTTCTTCAAGCACTGCAAGCTTTGCATCATATGCTTTTGCATTTGCATAATATTCATCAGCATGCTTTGCATCCTTTTCGGCAAGCCTGGATGCGATTGTCTGAACCATGGTGCGGTAACGCGGCACGCTCATCCATGCATGGGCATTCTCATCACCGTGGTCATGGTCATGCGCGCTATCTGATTCTGCGTCTGCTTCGTGGTCATGGTCGTGGTCACTGTCCGATTCTGTGTCTGCGTCGTGATCATGGTCGTGGTCACTGTCTGCATCATCCTCAGAAAGAAGTGCCACATCCTCACAGGCCTCAACCACATCAAGCTTCGGATACGCCTTTGCTACATCTGACATAAACGACTCTATACCGCCTCCGTTTATTACAAAAACATCGGCTGTGGATAAAAGCTTCATATCCTCCGGTGTGAGCTGGAAATCATGCAGACAACCGGTCTGTGGCTCGCTTAGATTTTCAAGTCTAACGCCTTCCACTCCGTCTACTATATTTAAAGCTGCAATATACATTGGATAGAAGGATGTCACGACAGTAAGCATATCGTCTGCTTCGTCAGTATTTTTTTTATTGCCCGAAGCATTTGATGCTCCACCGGCAGCGCCTTTCATACCTGCTGTGTGCTCATATGCCATTACCGCAAGCGTACACACTATCAATATACACAAAAACATAATGCCTACAAATTTGCATTTATTCTTCATATATTAAATATTCGCCTTTCTTTCTATAACTTTATTTCTTTTTATGATTATTAACGCTTTTTTTGCTCTTGGCCTTATCTCTGCGTTCTTTAGTCTTTTTGGCAACCGGCTTTCCTGTCTTCTTCCAGCGCTCCTTTTTGTGCGGCTGTGATGCAGCGGCTCTTTTTGCAGCTGATTTTGCCTCGCGCTTTGCTTCTTCCTCCTGTTTCATGGCAAGAAGCGTCTCCTCGTCAAACACGAGTGAATCTATGAGATTCCAGATTTCGTTCCTGCCTTCCTTTGACATGGACGAAAACGGTATAACTACCGTGCCCGGCTTCACATGAAGCACATCCTTGATAGTCTTTATGTGTGCGGCAATCTGGCTTTTTTTCAATTTATCAGATTTGGTTGCAATGATAATCGGTGCAAAGCCCTGGTTTACCATCCAGTCATACATCATGATATCATTGTCCGATGGCTCATGCCTTATATCTATTAAAAGAAACACTGCCTGAAGCTTTTTGGAGGTGTGAAGATAGTTTTCTATCATCTGTCCCCATTTAGCTTTTATCTCGATATTGGCATTGGCATAGCCATAGCCCGGCAGATCGACCAGATACATGGCGTCATTGACGTTATAAAAATTGATGGTCTGTGTCTTGCCGGGCTGTGAAGAGATCCTGGCAAGTGACTTTCTGTTCATGAGTGCGTTGATCAGTGACGACTTGCCTACATTTGACTTGCCGGCGAATGCCACTTCATTATACTCATTGTCAGGGATTGTGCTTGTAATTCCGCAAACTGTCTCTAAATTAACACTTTTAATTACCATAATCTCTTCCTCATTCTTATTTTACAAATGCTATCTTCTCCACCTGTGAAAATCTCTCCACCGGCACGATTTCCATGCCGTCTGTTATTTCTTTTGAAATCTCCTCCAGATCCTTTTCATTATCCTTTGGAATACATACTGTTTTTATTCCGATTACTTTGGCCGCAAGCAGTTTTTCCTTGAGTCCTCCTATCGGAAGCACCCTGCCGCGCAGTGTTATCTCACCTGTCATGGCTACATCTGCCCTGACAGCTCTGTCTGTAATAGCCGAGAGCATGGCTGTCGCCATAGTGATGCCTGCGGATGGTCCGTCCTTTGGCACTGCGCCCTCCGGGATATGTATATGGATGTCATGCTTCGTATAAAACTCTGCATCAATGCCATATCCTTCGCTTATTGAGCGCACATAGCTAAGTGCCGCCTGTGCCGACTCCTTCATCACGTCGCCTAGCTTACCGGTGAGCACGAGCTCACCCTTGCCCGGCAGCACATTCACCTCAACCTCGAGTGTGACTCCGCCCACGCTGGTCCATGCGAGTCCTCTTACGATTCCCACCTCAGCGTGATCATTTTTCTTCTCCGGACTGTACTTCGGATTGCCCAGATACGTCTTAAGATTGGTCTTTGTAACCTTTACAGCAGCTTCGCTGTCCTTAAAGATTTCCCTGGCAGCCTTGCGGCACAGCTTGCCGATAGTCCTCTCAAGGCTTCTGACTCCGGCCTCTCTGGTGTACAGCCTGATGATATCCTTTAAAGCACCATCTGTTATCGTAAGCTGTTCCTTTTTAATTCCGTTTTTGCTCTTTTGCTTATCAATTAGGTGTTCCTTTGCTATGTGAAATTTCTCATTTTCAGTGTAGCTTGACACCTCAATAAGCTCCATCCTGTCAAGAAGCGGCTTTGGAATGCCTGAAACCTCATTTGCAGTTGCAATAAAAAGCACCTCCGACAAATCTACAGGCATCTCGATGTAATGATCCCTGAATCTGCAGTTCTGCTCACTGTCAAGCACCTCGAGAAGAGCGGCTGATGTGTCACCCTTGTAGTCACTTGACACCTTATCTATCTCATCCAACAGCATGAGAGGATTTGAAACGCCGGCCTGTCTTAAGCCATTTACTATACGGCCCGGCATAGCGCCGATATATGTCTTTCTGTGTCCACGGATTTCTGCCTCATCACGCACACCACCAAGAGAAATACGCACATATTTCTTCTCCAGTGCAGACGCAATTGAACGGGCTATGCTTGTCTTTCCTGTTCCCGGAGGACCTACAAGACAAATTATAGGACTCTCTCCCTTGCTTGTCAGATTTCTGACTGCCAGAAACTCAAGTATTCTCTCCTTAACATCCTTTAATCCGTAGTGATCATCATCGAGCACCTGTGCTGCATGGTCAAGATCCTTGTTGTCCACAGACATCTTGTTCCACGGAAGCTCAAGTACAGTCTCTATATAGCCTCTCTCAACAGTGCTCTCTGATGAGCTGCTGCTCATATTTCTAAAGCGCTTTATCTCTTTTTTCGTCTTTTCCTTTACGTAGTCAGGCGCATCTAACTCAGATAGCTTTTTCTCATATTCATCAGCCTCCGAGTCAGCATTCTCGCCCAGCTCCTCACGTATCACACCAAGCTGTTCACGAAGCACATACTCCTTCTGATGCTTGTCCACACGAACCTTTACTTTTTTCTGAAGCTCATTCTTTATGGAAATAACCTCCACCTGGGAGAGAAGTAATGATACTATAACCTGATATCTGTCATTGATATCCTCTGCCTCAAGCACCTGCTGCTTAAGCTCATATGACACCGGCAGATTGTTGGTTACATAATCAATGAGCTTTTCAAGATCCTCATACTGATCTATCTGTCTGATAAGCTCCTTGCTGATTTTGCCGACGACTGCCGCATATCTGTGAAAAGCCTCTCTGACTCCGAGAAGCATGGCTTCCCTGAGATCATCCGGCAGGCTGTCTGCATTACTATCACAATAACAGATTTCTGCCTCAAGGTACTTCTCATTACCGGTAAAGCCAAGCAATGCTGCCCGGCTTATTCCATCTACAAGTATTCTCACAACATCATTCTGTAATCTGACAACCTGCTTTATGTCAGCAACAATACCCATCTGATAGAGGTCTTCCTGAGTCGGGTCCTCACTGTCCACATTCCTTTGTGTGACAAGATAAATCTTTTGATCCTGCTCCATAGCCTCCTCGACAGCACGAAGGGAGCGCTCTCTGCTGATGTCGAAATGGGCAATCATCCCCGGCAGAATAGTAAGCCCTCTCAGCGCTACTGCAGGCATATTCATAATCTGTTCTTCCACTTATATCTCCTGTATTATTACACAGCCATGCATAACAAACCGCTGTGCAATTTATATTATCCGATGCTGTATCTTTTGTAAAATACCGCCATGTACTTACGATGCCGCTTTTTCCTCGATATATGCCTCAGGCACGCAATCACCATCAAGCTTTAAGTTTTCCTCAACGATATCCTTGTCTATTACACATCTGCTGATGCTCTTGTCTGACGGTATACGATACATAAGGTCAAGCATAACAGCCTCCATGATGGCACGAAGTCCTCTGGCCCCTGTCTTTCTCTCAAGTGCCTTGTCAGCGATGGCATTTACTGCATCGTCTGTGAACTCAAGACCTACTCCGTCAAGCTCAAAAAGCTTGGTGTACTGCTTGATAAGCGAGTTCTTAGGCTCCTTAAGTATACGGATAAGTGCATCCCTGTCGAGTGCCTCGAGAGAAACGGTAATAGGTACACGTCCGATAAACTCAGGAATCAATCCAAACTTTACAAAATCCTGTGGAAGTGCATGCTTAAACGCCTCTCCTACATTAAGCTCTGTCTTTGACTTTACATCTGAATTGAAGCCTATAGATGATGTATCCATACGACTGTCGATAATTTTTTCCAGACCATCAAATGCTCCACCGCAGATAAAAAGTATATTAGTAGTATCAATAGGAATAAGCTCCTGCTGCGGATGCTTTCTTCCGCCCTGTGGCGGTACAGATGCCTCTGTGCCCTCAAGAATCTTTAAAAGAGCCTGCTGTACACCCTCGCCTGACACATCTCTGGTGATTGAGACATTCTCTGATTTCTTTGTAATTTTATCTATCTCATCTATATAAATGATACCATGCTCTGCACGCTCGATATCATAATCTGCCGCCTGAATAAGCTTTAATAGGATATTCTCCACGTCCTCACCTACGTATCCTGCCTCTGTAAGTGTTGTAGCATCAGCGATAGCAAATGGAACATTTATCACTCTGGCAAGTGTCTGCGCAAGAAGTGTCTTTCCTGAGCCTGTAGGTCCAAGCATGAGAATATTACTCTTCTGAAGCTCTACATCTGATGTATCACCTGCCAGAACTCTCTTATAGTGATTGTAAACAGCAACCGAAAGCACCTTCTTTGCCTGGTCCTGTCCTATTACATAATCGTCCAGAAACGCCTTAAGCTCCTCCGGAGTAACAAGATTTATATCATCCTTAGCGCTGCTTTTGTCCTCATGGCCATCTACGCCTTCTTCCTCAAGAATCTCGGCACATATATCTATACACTCATCGCAGATAAAAGCTCCATTAGGTCCGGAAATCAAACGATTTACCTGGTCCTGTGTCTTACCGCAAAATGAGCAGCGAATCTTTCCGTCGTTTTTTCCTGCCATTATTAACTCCTTTTATTGCATGAGGGCATCCCATATGGGGTACCCTCTTAAATTCATCTAACTTCTGATTATCTGTTTGTTATTACACTGTCTATGAGACCATACTCTGCGGCTTCCTGTGCTGACATATAGTTGTCTCGCTCTGTATCAGCTGCAATTGTCTCGTATGACTTGCCTGTATTGGCTGCTAAAATTTCGTTTAATCTCTTCTTTGTCTTTAAAATATTTTCTGCAGCAATCTGAATCTCAGTAGCCTGACCCTTTGCACCGCCCGATGGCTGATGAATCATAATCTCTGCATTTGGAAGAGCATATCTCTTGCCCTTTGCACCGCCTGCAAGAAGGAAAGCTCCCATGCTGGCTGCAAGACCGATACAGATTGTTGAAACATCACACTTGATGTACTGCATAGTATCGTAAATAGCAAGTCCTGCTGTAACCATTCCACCTGGTGAATTGATGTAAAGGTGGATATCCTTATTCGGATCCTCGGACTCAAGGAATAAAAGCTGAGCAACAACAAGGCTGGCTGTTGTCTCATTTACTTCCTCTCCAAGGAAAATGATACGATCTTTTAATAATCTGGAGTAAATGTCGTAGTTGCGCTCTCCTCTGCTGGTCTGTTCAATGACATATGGTACTAAACTCATATAAAATACCTCCTTTATAAAATTTCAAAAGACCGGCTCAGAAAATAGGCTTCTGAGCCAGTCCATCAAATCTTGATTCAAAAATCTTATTCTTCTGTAGACTCTTCTGCATCAGCCTTTTTCTTTGCCTTTGCACGCTCTTTAACGTTGTCCATGATAAGATCTACAGCCTTTGTGATAGCAAGGTCTTTCTTCATAGACTCCTTCTCAGCATCTCCCATGTACTCTTTAAGCTTATCAGCCTCCATGCCGTATGCCTTAGCCATCTTCTCTACCTCAGCATCGATATCTGCATCAGTAACCTCGATGTTTTCCTCCTTGGCAATCTGCTCAAGTACAAGGCTGCTCTGGATACGTGTTGTAGCCTCAGGACGAACCTGATCCTTAAGCTGGTCAACTGTCATGCCTGAGAACTGTAAGTACTGCTCCATTGTAAGACCGCTCTGTGCGATTCTCTGAGCGAACTCCTCAACCATTGTCTCACACTGTGTCTCAATCATTGCCTCAGGAAGATCCATCTTTGACTTGTCGATAATCTTCTGGATAGCCTCATCCTCTTTAGTCTTCTTAGCTTCTGTCTCTTTCTTCTCTGTGAGGTTCTTTTTGATTTCCTCTTTGTACTCAGCTAATGTATCAACACCTGCTGCATCCTGTGCAAACTCATCATCAAGCTCTGGAAGCTCCTTAGCCTTGATCTCGTTGATCTTAACCTTGAATGTAGCCGGCTTTCCTGCAAGGTCTGCTGCCTGATACTTCTCAGGGAATGTTACATTGACCTCAACCTCATCGCCTGTGTTCTTTCCTACTAACTGATCCTCGAATGTATCGATGAATGTGTGTGAACCGATCTCTAATGGATGATTCTCACCCTTTCCACCCTCGAAAGCTACTCCGTCAACAAATCCCTCAAAGTCGATAACTGCTGTATCTCCCTCTGCTACAGGACGATCTGTAACTGTAACTGTTCTTGCATTTTTGTTTCTCTGGTTCTCAAGCTCAGCGTCAACCTCTTCATCAGAAACTGATGTGTCGATCTTTGTAACTGTAACGCCCATGTACTTACCAAGAGTAACCTCTGGTCTTACAGCAACCTCTGCTGTGTAGATGAAAGGCTGTCCCTTCTCAATCTGAGTAACCTCAACTGTTGGGCGTGAAACAATGTCAACACCGCTCTCGTCAACCGCACCTGCGTATGTCTGCTGCATAAGAATGTTTGCTGCATCCTCGTAGAACACACCTGCTCCATACATTTTCTCAATCATAGCTCTTGGCACTTTTCCTTTACGGAATCCAGGTACGCTAATCTGTTTCTTCTGCTTCTGATATGCAGAATCCAATGCTTTCTCTAATTCCTCAGCTGCTACCTCAATAGTAAGCTTCGCCATATTATGCTCTAAATTCTCAACCTGTACACTCATGTCAATCGTTATCCTCCTTAAAAATATATATGAATGGTATGTACATCAAATGTAATGTGGGCATGCTTTTTAAACTGCTAAGCCCAGTCATTGGATGATTATAACACAACAAATCCACTATTTCCAGTGTTTTTTACATTAAATTTGCTTTTGTGTATAATTCCATAAATTGTCAGCAATACCAAAACATATTTTTGTCATTTTACGGCATAATATTTCCATACACATACAGCTTGTGTATAACGTTTTAAAAGGAGGTATTGCATTATGGCAGCATCAAGTAGTAAAAAGGCTTCTGTACCGGAGGCAAAAGAGGCTATGAGCCGTTTCAAGGAAGAGGTTGCTTCAGAGCTTGGAGTTCCTTTAAAAGAGGGCTACAACGGTGACCTTACTTCTAAGCAGGCCGGTTCAATCGGTGGCGAGATGGTCAAGCAGATGATCATGAAGCAGGAGCAGCAGATGAAATAAGCTCTGCAATAGCAGGCTTCAAATGTACGCTTCAAATGCAAGCATAAAAAGAGGCCGCGCACCATGGGGTTGGTGTGTGACCTCTTTTGTTATAATACTAATAATATGATTATTTGCTGAACGTTGTATTAGTATACCAGCCCCTGTCGAATATGCTCTACTGTGGCATCGTCTGTGAAGTATCTGACAAGCTCGAGTGCAAACGCAATAGCTGTTCCCATTCCACGACTTGTAATCACATTGCCATCCACAACTACAGGCTGCTCAAGCCACTGTGCACCGAGCAGCTTTTCCTCAAAACCCGGATGACAGGTAGCTTTTTTGCCCTCAAGTATATGATTCTCACCGAGCACGCTAGGCGCTGCACATATCGCTGCAACAAGCTTTCCCTCAGCGGCAAATCTCTTAATTGTCTTTACTACGGTCTCATCCGCACCGAGGTTTAATGTACCCGGCATGCCTCCCGGCAGTACGATTGCATCGTAGCTGTCAAAATCAGCCTGTGCCTTTGTTGTATCTGTCTTAAATGTCACCTGATGAGAGCTTGTTACCTCGGCTTTTTCCGTGATTGATATGGTTTCAATCTCAAGCTTTGCTCTTCTAACTATATCAACTACTGTAAGTCCTTCAATCTCTTCACAGCCGTCTGCCATAAAAATTCCTACTTTAATCATATTTTTCTCCTTTATTTTTCTTTGATAATACTATAAAAAGCTGCGGTTCGTCCTTGAATTTTTAAATACCGGTCATTATAATCATATATAAATGATATGAGGGTAAAACAAAAGTATAAACCGTAACTATAAATCTACCAGTAACCTGAAAGGATATACCATGGAAATCGAAAGAAAATACCTACTTAAACAGCTTCCTTCCAATTTAGACAGCTACGCGAGCAAAAAAATCGCCCAGGGCTATCTGTGCACCTCGCCTGTTGTCAGAGTCAGACGCTCAAATGACAGCTATTATATGACCTACAAGGGAGCCGGTCTTATGGTGCGCGAGGAGTACAATCTTCCTCTCACAAAAGAAGCCTACGACCATCTTGTCCAAAAGATTGACGGTCGTCTCATCGAAAAGACACGCTATCTCATACCTCTTGACGGTGGCCTGACCGCAGAGCTTGATGTATTTGAGGGTGATCTGGCTCCTCTTACACTTGTGGAGGTTGAATTCGACTCTGTCGACGCAGCAAATGAATTCACAGCGCCTGACTGGTTTGGCGAGGATGTCACTGAATCCGGCAAATATCACAACAGCTATCTGAGCCGATTGGAAAATTCATAGTACTGCCTGGTCTTTATCGTATTCTTTAAATCATCATACCGCTTTTGCAATGGGCCCTCAGGAACTACAACATCCATAACCACCGCTATGTCATCTATAAGGCGGTCGGTTATGATATCCCTCATTGAAATAAGTATATTGTACTTCTCTTCAAAGGTATCCGCATCAAGAAACTCCAGCAAACGCGGATCCGGTGCCTGGCCTTCATCTGCATCCGGTGCCGGCTCATAACATGCCTGTGTCTGAACACTCACAGCTTCAGGTGCATTAGCTGCAATCGCATTAGTGCTCAAAGAGATACTCTTTCCCGACATATCCTCCTGCTTATCCTTAAGTGTGATCTTCTCAAATCTGTATTTCTGCTTCACATCAGGATATTTCTCATGGTCCACCTCGCTTACAAACATGTCGAGTGGTCTGGCGTATATCCCAAAATCATCATATAAAGCCTGATAAATCACAAGCTTTTCCCCTGTCTCTGAATGTGTTGCCACTGTAACTATCTGATACAGCTTATTCTTAAAGTGCCTGTAAAGCTCTCCGGGCTTTGGTGTTCTGTCCATCATTTCTGCCTCTTTTCCTATTATTTAAAAGTTGTTAATCATGTCTAAGCCTTCCCCAAGGAAATCTCTCTCAAACTCCAGATTGCCGCTGTATCCCATGGCAATCAGATCCTCAACACTGCCAAACATGCTCTGTGTCTCAGCCTCTATAATCTTTGCACCGTCTGCCGCTTTGGTATGCAGTGTCTGGCAGTTTCTTGAGTGCTCCTGAGCCATTCTCTGCTGCGCCTCGCTATGTCCGTGCATAGTCTCAAGCTCTTTTTGTGTCGTATCATCCGCAAAGCGTGCGTTATTTTTCACGGCCCTCTGCACTATATCTGGATTGCTCTGCTGTGGCTGTACTCTCTGCTGCATCTGTGGTCTCTGAGGCTGCTGTGGTCTCTGCTGCATCTGTGGCTGTGGTTTCTGCTGATATGTCTGGTTCAATGCATTCATACCCGACTGAACTGTATTCTGCATGCTGTTCCATATCTGCCGCATCTGCTTCTGCTGCGGTCTCGGTTTGTTTGGCTGCGTATTTTTGCTGCCTGCGTTCTTTGATTTTTTATTAATATAAAAAATTGCTCCTAATATAATAGCCCAAATTATAATATCCATATTCTGCTCCTTTATCAATCTGCATTTTCTATGTCAATCCCTGAATATCCTGCACATATCGCGCAGTATGTACTCTGCTGTCTGTTCCGGCTCCCATTGCTTTGCAACGCCCACAAGCAGCGGCTTAAGCTCCGACAGTATCCTTGCCGTGCGCCGGTCTGTCGTGCCCTCATACTTATCGTTTATGGCCTCAGCCTGCTTCACACATGCCTCAAGCTGCTTTAATATATCCTTCCAGAACTCCTCGTAATATATCTCATGCACTCTCTTAGTCTTTTGTGTGAAATTTAGCTCTGCAAGCTCTTTGTTGCTGTGCCCCAAATAGAAATATGACAGAGCAAACAAATCAGGCTTTTTCCTTTCAAGCCCCTCATTTGTCAGGTGTATCAGATTCTCTATCTCACTCTGTAAAATGATACCGTTGTCAAAGGATGACAGATATCTCTCCCCCTGCTTTACAACAGAGTCCAGAGTCGTGTGAAAATCCGTGTCCACCTTGCTGATTAAAAATTCATCGTCAAACATGCCGCTTTTCGCTTTGCAAGCCTTTATCAGCTCTCCAAAGTGCTTCCGGTCGGTTCCTGTGAGCTCACAATACCCGATAACTTGTTGCTCAAGCTCCTTTAAATCTGAAAGCAGGCTGCTTAAACCTGTCTTCACGCCATAATAGCGCTTTGCAACACCAGAGGAATTCTTTTTTGTTTTGACATACAGCTTAAGCCAGCTGTTGACCACTGTCATGTCGGCACCTGCCGTATCCATCGCTGTCTTAAATTTCTTTTCCGTATCACTTAGTCCTAAAATCATCACACACCCTCAAACATCATTCTAAAACTATATAATAACAATTCTACACCATTATCATATTTTTTTAAAGAGCCTTTTTTCGCTCTGAAAAGCCCACTTTAATCGAGTAGGAGGCGGTGACTAACCGCCGTCCTCTCACAG
>ULUV01007607.1_pt1 | contig 35469 bp, 30 predicted proteins | sample 1958921 | NCBI WGS metagenome assembly ULUV01 (sample SAMEA4835772, study PRJEB28245) | human gut metagenome | biome: gut microbiome; material: fecal sample | place: Denmark | collected 2008
TAAAAGAGTTTAGTATAAAGTTTGGTTTTATAACATCAACATAGTGCCCAAGACTTCTAAAGCCCTGAACAAAGTCATATAAAGTCCGCGGTGTTGTTTTTTCATTTTCCTGTACCGGATACAGGTCTGTAATGAATAAAATTTTCATAAATGTATTATATCACAGTATTTACTTTCACCGGTAAACTAAATTGTTATGTAAAAATTCCTAAAATATTTCCCATAACCTATGTTTGTCATATTATATAAATACAGACTGAATTTTTATAAGAAGGGGAAAAAGATAATGACTAAAAACAGAATTGGGATTGATGTCGGCGGAACAAATGTTAAAATTGCTCTAGTGACAAGCGATGGAAAAATAACATACTCAAATTCGGTTCCTACACGTGCTGAAATGGGTTATGAATATACCGTTAATAATATGAAGCAGGCAATACATGACTTGATGGCAGAAACAAAACTGTCTTCAAAAGATATTCAGGGAATTGGTTTTGGACTTCCGGGACAGGTTGATTTTAAATCAGGTATTGTAAGACTTATAACAAATATTCCGGGATGGGTGGAAATTCCGCTTGCAAAAATAATTGAAGATGAATTCCATATTCCAACACGAATTGATAACGATGTAAGATGCGCAGCTCTCGGAGAATTGAACTTTGGCGCAGGGAAAGGCTGTGAAAACTTAATTTGTATTACAGTGGGAACAGGCATAGGGTCAGGTTTGATTGTTAACGGAAAGCTTGTGCGCGGTGCTTCAAACGCAGCAGGTGAAATAGGTCATATCAAACTTCAAATTCATGACGGTCCTATTTGCGGCTGCGGAGATACAGGTTGTCTGGAAGCTTTTGCGTCAGGTCCGTCAATTGTTGCGATGGCTGAAGAATATATTAAAGGCGGAAAATCTACAAAATACAGAGAAATGGCTAATGGCTCTGCTATCACTCCATATATTGTTTCAGAAGCAGCAAAGGCCGGCGACCCTGTGGCAAAAAGAATTTTCACAATAATGGGCGAATATATCGGGGTTGGTATGGCTAGCGTTGTTAACCTGTTAAATCCTGAAAAGATTATTGTCGGCGGCGGAGTTGCAGATGCAGGTGACTTGCTTCTTGCTCCGTTAAAGGAAACTCTTAAAAAACGCGCAATGAAGATTGCCGGCGAAGCTGTGGAAGTGGTTCCTGCACAGCTCGGCAATACTGCCGGTGTTATAGGTGCCAGCCTTTTGATTGAAAGCTAAAAAAGAAAGCCTCTTTACTGAGGCTTTTTATATTATAATGATATTATGGCAATATATTTTTTCTACGGTGAAGAAGATTTTAATATAGAAAAAGAAGTTGAAAAGTTGAAAAAAACTCTCGATAAAAATTTTCTCGAAATGAGTTTCAAAACTTATGACAACCCGAAGTTTGCAGAGCTAATTTCATTACTGAGATCCCAGCCTATGATGTTTGGAAAGATGCTTATTGTCATAAATTGTCTTGATTATTTTTCAAAAACTTTCGACGATAAAGAGATGAAAGAAATTGCATCAGCTCTTGAGAATAATGATGAAAATCTTGACATTGTTTTTGTTGCACAGCTCCCTAGAGATGAAGGCAAGAAACTTGATACACGCAAAAAGTTTTTTAAAACTCTTGCCAAATATAACTCAAAAGAGTTTGCAACAATCCCGACATACAAGACCGCTGAACTTGAAGACTGGCTGAAGAAAAATGCAAAGTCTAAAGGCTTAAAAATGACACCTGATGCCTTGACTGCTATGATAACGCAAATAGGCAACAACCTTCGCCAGCTTGATACAGAGCTTGGTAAATTGCAGCTTATGGCTTATCCAAATGAACTTGTGACAGGTGATATGGTTAAGGAAATATGTATATCAAACGAAGACTTATTTGCATTTTCAGATTACCTGATGGAAGGCGAAAAGGACAAAGCTTTAAAAGAATACAGAAAGCTTCTTGACAAAAAGTATTGTCTGGAGATAGTTTCCACCTTGCAGACAATGGTAAGAAGATGGATAATTCTAAAGGCTAAATCTTCATCCTGTTCTCCTTTTGAACTTTCGCGTTTGACCGGACAGCATGAATATGTAGTGAAGCTTACGCTCCAAAAATTGAAAAAAACAAATTTGAAAGACCTGGTAAGGCTGAAACAAAATATTACAGAAGCAGAGTACAAAATAAAAGCAGGCTTGTCGCCAAATCCGGAAGCTGAGGTAGAAAATGCTTTCTTTAGATAGTAAATATCCTTTTTTGATGAAATATTTTTCCAAAGGGGTAGAAAACCCTGATAAAAGTATTGCACACTGTATTCTTTTTTATGGTACGGATATTCAGGCTCAATATGACCTTGCGCTTGAAATTGCACGCATGCTGAATTGTACCGGTGACCACACCCCTGAATGTGACTGTTTGAATTGCCGCTGGATTAGAGAAAACAGCCATCCTGCTGTGATGACTATCTCAAAAGTTGACAACAAGCCTGCAAATGATGATTCCAAACAGGTTATATCAATAGACCAGGCTAGAATGATAAAAAACGATTTGCTTGTAACCTCTGACTACCACAGGGTTTTAATCTTCTGTGATAAAGATAAGGAAGGCAATATATGCGGTCTTAACGAAAATAATTTTCAGGAGCCTACCGCTAACGCTCTTTTGAAAACTTTTGAAGAACCGCCCGCAAAAACTACATTTTTCTTTTTAACAAACGATAAAACCGATATGATTTCTACAATAGTTTCAAGGGCACAATGCTTTTTTGTTCCTTCATTTCAGGACGAGGACAGGGATTTTTCTCTTGTAAAAGATGCTATGGACGGTTATCTTTCGCTTGAGAGAAATAATGTTCTGGATTTAAATGACAGTATATTAAGTCTTGCTAAAGATAATGACGCATTACTTATTTTTAATCAAATGCAAAACTATATGACAGAACTTTTAAAATCCAATCTTCAAAACAGAATAATTAAGATTAAACTTTTGCACGATATAAATTCTGTAGAGAAGGCAAAAAGAGAATTAAAGTTAAATATGAATATTCAGACTATTGTCGAAAATTTGTGTTTTGAGTTAATCCTTTAACTGCCGAAACTTCCACAGATGCAGGATGGGTTAAGTTAGTTTTACAAATTGCCTGTTATTTGCCGGTAAACTATAATATATATTATGAAAAAGTTTGATATTTTCAATCAGTTTAGGGATGCTGTAATAATAATAAACTCCAAAAATGAAACGGTCTATCAGAATTATACCTTTAAGCGCTGGTTTGACGGATTTTCTGATTTGAAAAAGTTTTCGCACAAATCTAATTTTGACATCTGTCCGCTTAACAGTGAAAACCTTGAAAACTATTCTCCTATCTATCATGCACTTAATTGTAAAGAAAACTTTTTTGCCTGTGTTTCATACCAGCACAGCAGAGATAAAGTTTTATACTATGATTTAACAGTTATAAAAAAGGGTAAATATTCTATATTCTTTTTCTCGGATGTCAGCGCAAAAACCGAGCTTCTAAAAGAAGAAAAAAAGAATCAAAAGCTTCTTGCTGATTGTAAAAAACTTGCAGAAGAAAACGAGGACTTGCAGAATATCAAGCAAAAAGCACAGTCGCAGGCTATAAGAATTGCTCTGATTAACAAAGTTACAAACACAATCAGAGAATCTATGGATATATCAAAAATTCTCAATTCTGCTCTTTCAGAACTTTCAATAATGTTTGGTGCTTTCAAAGCTTACTTTGCCAAATTTGAAAATAAATCATTCAAAATTGTCGAAATTTACGGTTCAGAAAAAGCCTCCGGCATGCCGCCAATTTCCTTTGATAGTGAAACTTTCAATACTATTCAAAATAATAAAATTTCGATTGTTCACTGTCTTAAAGAATATATCGATGCTGCTCCTTTTAAACAGCCGGTAATGCGGATTGTCGTTCCGGTCTTTCATATGCAAAAGCTTCTCGGGGTGATAGTTTTGCTCAGCCGGCAAAAACGTGAACTTAACGAAGAAGTTGAAATTCTTGAGGCAATTTCTTTCCAGCTTGGCAACGCAATAATAAGAGCAGAGCTGTACCAGAAGAATATTCAAACCGTAAAAGAGCTTAAAAATGCGCTAAAAGAACTTAAAGAAACACAGCTTCAGCTTATAAATTCAGAGAAAATGGCTTCTTTAGGTCAGCTTGTAGCCGGCGTAGCTCATGAAATTAACACTCCGGTAGCTTCTATTAAGTCGAATAACGGGCTGCTTGCAAAACTGATTCCGCAGATTGAAAATACCGAAATTGCAGATATAATGCAGGAAATCAATGGAATAGACAGCGAAGCAATTCAGCGTATAAGTAATATTGTAACTTCGCTTAAAAAGTTTGTAAGACTTGATGAGGCAGAGCTTCAGGAAGCAGATATTAATAAAGAGCTTGATTTGACGCTGGATTTAATCCGCCATGAAACCAAAAACCGTATTGAAATAGTAAAAAATTACGGCGAGCTCCCTCTGATAAAATGTTACCCGAATATGCTCAATCAGGTATTTACCAATATTTTGGTCAATGCTTGTCAAGCTATTGAGGGAAAAGGAACAATTACAATTACAACAAATTATCAGGGCGAAACTTTGACTGTGAGCATAAAAGACACCGGAAAAGGAATTTCTGAAAAAGAAATTAATAAAATTTTTACAGCCGGATATACAACAAAAGGAGTAGGAGTTGGCACAGGGCTTGGTTTAGCAATTTCTGCAAAGATTATCGAAAAGCATAACGGTAAAATTATTGTAAACAGTGAGCTTGGTAAGGGAAGCGAGTTTGTTATTACTATCTATAGTAAGTAGTAAATGTAAAGTTATGTTACGAAAAACATGGGCTTATTATTGAATTAAACATTATGTTAAAAAAACAATCATCAAATTTGCATAAATAATATAAACGAATTAAGAAATTGTTTAAAAAATATGTTATATTGTTAGTATAAAGTGTGAGTGTTACCCTTAATATGATTTACGGTAAAAAAGACATAACCCCTTACCAACCGGAAATCAGAAGACATCACCGACAATATTAAGGAAAACTTAGTGAATGTTACAAATGTTTAATATAAAAAAGGAAAACAGGCAATAATTTTCTACAAAAATTTTTTATAAATAAGTAGGTGTAGAATTTTTATTGTAGTGTCGGAGGAAAATTAATGACAATTAGTGTGAACAGTAAGAAAAAACAAGTTAAAAAATCATTTGATGAATTGTTGATGGACCTAAAAACCAGTAATTCTGAAAAAGTTAGATACAATGCAGCCCGTATCCTTGGCGAAATGGGTGACTCTAAAGCTGTTGAACCATTGATTGACGTTTTAAAACATGATAAAAACGGTTCTGTTCGTTTATATGCAGCAAGAGCTCTTGGTGAACTTGGCGATTCTAAAGCTACAACTCACCTGATTGAATCATTAAGAGAAGACAGAAATGTTGATGTAAGAGTTCGTGCAGCACGTGCACTCGGTCGTCTTGGCGGTGCTATTGTTGTTGAACCTCTTGTTGAAGCTCTTAACGATGAAAACCCTCAGGTATGTATTACAGCTACAGATGCACTTATTGAAATCGGCGATGTTGCTACTGATGCTTTGATTGCTTCTTTAGACCATGAAAAAGTAAATGTAAGATGCGATGCTACAAGAGCGCTTGGTGAAATCGGAAATAAAAAGGCTGTTGATAAAGTCATTAATATGTTATATGACGAATGGGTAAATGTTAGAATATATGCTGTAACATCTCTTGGAAAACTTAATGATGTAAAAGCTGTTCCGGCTTTGATTGATGTTATGAAAAACCGTAACGAAAATGAACTTGTTAGAGCAGGTGCAGCAGCAGCTCTTGGTGTTCTCCGCGATCAGCGTGCATTGCTTCCGTTGAGAGAACTGATTATGGAAGCTGAAGAACTCGGTGAATTGGAAGATACTGCATTAAAATCTTTCAAAAAGATTATGGCTGCAAACTGGCAGTCAATTCCGGGCGCTACAGCACAGAAAAAACCTGTAACAACTTTTTAACGCGATTGGTGGAAAATAATCCGCCTGCGTATAGAAAACAAAAAGGATTTAAAGACCGCCTAGGCGGTCTTTTTTAAGTTGAAATAAAAGCAAAAATAGTTTATAATAAAAAAGCAGAGGAAAACATGATAGAAAAGCTATAAATGTTTTCGAAATGAAAACGGTACCAGAGGTACGACAAAACCCGGGTAAACGAAAATCCTATCAGGTAAACAAATAAGAAAAAATATTTGTTTTCGAGGCGATAGCGGTGCCTGAGGCACTGCACTACTCAGGTTTGCTAACTAAATTATGAATTTTGCTTGATGGCGGAAGCGTGTTCGAAAAAAGTTTTTTAGTTACTTAGAATAAAAAGCAACAAGCAATGCCAAAGAAAAACAAATAGAAAAATAAGGAAAAATATTTGTTTTCGAAACGATAGCGGGAACGGAGTGAGAGCGTGTTTGAGAAAATAAATATTTTTCCTTAAAAAAGAAATAAATAAAATCAAAGCTAGAAAAAAAGGAGATTAATTATGGAAAACACAGTAATGACAAGACTTTCCGGGGGGGGGGCAGAGTAATTTAAGCTCTTTAACCGGTATTGACGCAGGTAACAATCCATTTCGCGTCGCCGAACAAAGAACCATTAAACCAGGTTTCACGTTAGCCGAGGTGTTGATAACCCTTGGTATAATCGGTGTTGTTGCAGCTATGACACTGCCTGCACTTATTAATAAGACGCAGAATCAAGAGCTGGTTACTTCTTTTAAAAAAGTCTATTCGGAACTTTCTCAAGTTTATATGAAAATAAAAGCTGACAATGGCGGAACATTTGATGGATTATGTAAATCTTCAGATGATTATTATATTTTATTTTCGAAATATATGAAAAAAGTCAAGGTTTGTAATGCTTCGACTGTATTAGGAAAATGCTGGCCAAAAGACTGGTATTATTCTACAGGCACAAAAGTTTCTGCGGAGGAAGTTGACTCAAGCAGTCTTATTTTGCCAAGCGGGACCTCAATGCTGTTTTATTATATGAGTGAAGCCTGTGATTCAACTATAGAATTAAAGGAGCCAATAGGATGTGGCAGAATACGGGTTGATCTTAACGGGCTTAAAAAACCAAATGTTGTTGGAAAAGATATTTTTGATTTTTATATAACAAAAGATGCCTTGATTCCAAGAGGATCTGATAAAACGACAGACTCTATTACATCGGACTGGGGCAGGGCTGCTTACGTATTACAAAATGGTAAAATTGATTATTAATAATTAAATTATTGATAATAATATTCAAGCTCTGTTGTCAAATCCAGTTTTCTGGCATCAGGCTTGAATATTTTTGACTGTAATCCCATTTTTGCAAGTCTATATTGTAAGCTGACAAGCAATACTCCAAGCCCGTATTTACACGAACGTACAAAATTTATTGATGAAGCTTCCTTAAAGTATTTTGTAGGACAGGAAAGTTCTCCGATTTTGTAATTATTGTAAAATAGCAAAGCTATCATCTCATTGTCAAAAATAAAGTCATCATTGCATTCTGCAAGCGGCAGATTTTCTAAAACTTCGCGTGTAAAACCGCGAAATCCTGTATGGTATTCAGAAAGCTTTTCACCTGTTAAAATATTTTCAAAAGAAGTTAAAAATTTGTTTGCTATAAATTTGTAAAGAGGCATTCCGCCTTTGAGTGCCGAATTACCAAGCATTCTTGACGCAAGGACTGCATCATACTGTTCAAATGCCATCATACATACAATCGCCGGAATTAACTTCGGAGTATATTGATAATCAGGGTGCAGCATTACGACAATATCCGCGCCGGATTTTAAAGCTGCCTTATAACATGACTTCTGGTTTCCGCCGTAACCTTTATTTTCCTTATGTACAATTGTTTTGATATTCAATTCTTTTGACACAATTTTTGTGTTGTCCTGAGAATTATCATCAACGAGAATAACCTCATCAACGAAATCCCTGTAAATTTCGTCGTAAGTCTGTTTTAGTGTTTTTTCTGCATTATATGCAGGCATTATGACCGCTACTTTTTTCCCGTTAATCATATCCTCAATCCCTGATTAAAAAAAAGACACCGGCTGAAACCGATGTCTTTTAATTTTATAACTTATTCTTCAACAGTTTCAGCTTCTGTTTCTTCTTCTTTATTGTCAAGTCTTATTGAAGTTTTGTCAGATCCAAGAGCTTTGTCTTTGAATTTTTTAACCTGTCTGTCAAGTTTGTCAGCCAGTAAGTCGATGCTTGCATACATTGATTCAGCTGCTTCTTCGCATCTGACAACACCTGTGTTCATTTTGCAGGTAACTTCTGCAACGTGTTTTCCTGAGGCTGCCGGATTTTTGATAACTGATAAAACAACTTCTATGCCCTGGATTTGATCATAGTGGTTGGCTACTTTACCAATTTTCTCCTTTACATAAGCCTTGATAGCTTCAGTAATCTCAATGTTTCTTCCGTTTACGTAAATGTGCATTTGGACCTCCATATTATATACTGCCCATATATTATAACACAATAACCGGAATTTTTAAAGAGTTAATTAGTCTTCCAGGATAAATTGTTGCAATTCTACATTTGGAGTGCCGATTACTCTGACAAGTTCCAAAACAGATGCTTTCATCTGGCATTTTTGTGAAGAACCGCTAAAGAAATCTTTGTAAAAACAGCCTTCACAATTACAACCGCGTTTATAACATTCCAGAGCCGTAGGTGTCCATCTTCTTACTGCTACTGCTCTTCCCATATCCCTACTTCTAAACAATTTATATAATCTCCAAATTCAACTATCTACTCATTTGTAAGTAAAGCTAAGGGCAACTAACGTCTGTTGCTGTTTTATACTAACAGCACAGAGCCCTAATCTCCACCCCTGTGGCTTTTATCGCCTGTCCTTAATTACATTATAGAAAATAAGGGAAATTTTTCAATAGCACGACATGAGTATGTTAACAAATGTAACAAGAGGTCTAAATCCAGCGCAACTGTGCCTTTTGAAAAGTCAATCATGCTAAATCATGCTCTATTGCATGGTTTTGGAAATTTAAACCATGAAATCATGCTCACACCATGGTTTTTCATGTTTTTTACGGTTGTTAAGATTTGTAAAAGATTTAAATTATTATTTAATTTAAGGCATGTGTGATAACTCTTCAATATAAAAAGGCACAGCACTTTTACGCGCCATGCCTTGCCTAACCGGATAAATTAACTGGCTTTTCACCGGTTTCTCCGAACCCCGCCGCTCATCTACAGTGAACCACAGGCCAGTATCGTTCACCACCGCATCGCTTTCGGATTTCCCTGAACATATCCCAGGTGGATTCGGCTTTAGGGTACGAAGAAATCTTTTATTCTTTGTCTTTTATTTCAAGACGTTTTCTTGTTGTAGTTTCTATTTTCTGTTTCGGGACGGTAATTGTAAGAACTCCGTCTTTATATATTGCAGTGCTGTCATCACCTTTTATCGGCTGGTCAAAGGATATTGTTCTTTGATATTTTCCGTAGCGGAATTCGCTTGTGTGGAAGCGTTCATTTTTTTCTTCTTCCTGTTTTTCAGCCTTTTCTTCTTGAATTTCCGCTGTTATCGTCATAAAGTCGTTATCCAATTCTACCTGAATATCATCTTTCTTAACTCCAGGGAGCTGTACTTTTACTTTATAATTTTTGTCATTTTGTTTTACTTCAATGGCAGGACGCCAGGTTGACATCTTTTTTATGTTCAAAGGATTTGCGAAAGCATTTACCAGAAATGTATCTCTTAAGAAATTATTTAATTCCTGGTGGATGCTGTCGAAATACAATTCAGGTTCTCTCACTATCAAATCGTGTTCCATTAGGTTCTCCTTTCAAGTATAGAATAAACTTATTTCCAACAGCTTTCATTCGACGAACGGGTTATGGTTTGGAAAGACTAATATAGACTTTTGTGTAATAGAATTAATTTTTCAGCAGAAAATAATGTGTGTAAAATAAGGAGAGAATTTCATGACTGTTAATATGCTTGTATTTGAATATAAAGATACTGAGAGGGAGTTTTTTCAAAATAACAAATTTGATGATTTCAATATAACCTTTTATGAAGAGTGTTTGAATGAAGAGTTTCTTGACAAAATTCCGCAGGAGCAGAAGGATAATGCTTATGTTATAAGTGTATTTATTAATTCAACAGTATCTAAAGCAGTCATAGATGCTTTTAAAAATCTTCGTATAATAGCAACACGTTCTACGGGATATGATCATATAGATTTGAAAGCCAGCCAGAAGAAGAATATTACCGTTCTTAACGTGGTGAATTACGGTGAAACCTCTGTGGCACAGTACACTTTCGGATTGATAATAGATCTTGTAAGAAATATTATACCCGCATCAAAGATGATCCGCTGTGAGGAAACAAATGTTGATGATTTTACAGGACGTGATTTGTCTAAAATGACTTTAGGTGTTGTAGGGACAGGTGCTATTGGCGCTGCTGTTTGTCAGTATGCGCATGCACTGGATATGCACGTTCTTGCATATGATATAAACCCTAAAAAAGAACTTGAAGAAAAACTCGGCTTACAATATATGGATTTAAATGAACTGCTCGGACATTCAGATATTGTAACCCTCCATATTCCTTATACAGGTGATAATTACCATATGTTTTCAAAAGAAAAATTTGAGATAATGAAAGACGGGTCTTATTTTATAAACACATCACGCGGAGAAATGGTTGATGTTCCTGCATTATATGAGTTTATTGAAAGAAAGAAGATAAAAGGTGCTGCTCTTGATGTTCTTACATGCGAAAGCGAGAACTTTCGCTGCCGGAGTTTATCTGAAAAGCTTGGAGATATTCCGCTTGAATGCCGTCAGGAAGTCGAGTTTGTGCGAAAGCTTGCAAAATTTGATAATGTGATTATTACGCCGCATATTGCTTATGATACAACAGATTCTGTGAATTATATTCTTGAAAAGACTATGAATCAGATTAAAACAGTAATTAAAGGCGATAAAACAGATAGAATTGTTTAAATCTGATGCTTATAATATAATTATCTTATGAAAATAGGATTTGTACCGATAGATAACAGACCTGTCTGCTATACGCTTCCGGAAATGATTGCGGCGATTGATGAGAGTATAGAGTTTTTTATTCCTCCGCGAGAATTTTTGGGGAGTTTGACAGGTTATGCGGATACCGTAAAACTTTTTGAATGGCTTGAAAAGCTTCCACGGCTTGATGCTATTGTAATCTCTCTTGATACACTTGCTTATGGCGGCTTGATTTCATCCAGACGTTCTTCTGATACTTTTGAAGAAATCAGAGAGAAGATTTTGCACCTTAAAAGTATTTTGAAAGAGAAGCATGCCAAAATATATGCTTTTTCAAGCGTAATGCGAATATCTAATAATAATATTAACGAAGAAGAAAAGGAATACTGGAATAAATGGGGAAAGAAAATCTTTGATTACTCATATATGACGCATAAACTCGGTACAGAAAGCTGTATTACAAATATAATTCCGTCTGAAATCTTAGATGATTATATGCAGACACGTAAGAGAAATTTCGAGATAAATAAGATTTATCTTGAATGGCAAAAGGAAGGACTTTTTGATACGCTTGTTTTTTCAAAAGACGACTGTGCCGAATATGGCTTTAATGTTCAGGAAGCTCGAGCGCTTGAGGCTTTAGGCGGTTTTGTAAAAACCGGTGCGGACGAAATACCTTTAACACTTTTTGCCAGAGCAGTCCGGGGGAATGTTAGAATTGCACCTGTGTATACAGCTCCGGAACATAAAAATTTAATATCTAACTATGAAGATATTTCAATTGAAAAATCAGTACAAGGACAGATAGAACTTGCAGGATGTGAAGTTTCGGATGAGGACAGCGCAGATTTACTTCTTATAGTGAATAACTTTGAAGAAGCTCAGGGCGAAATAGTTATGAAAAGAACGACAAAAGCGTTCAGCAGCGGGTTTGCCGAACCGCAAAGACCATATATGATTGCAGATGTGAGATTTGCAAACGGGGCTGATAACGCATTTGTATCTAAGCTTTTTGATAACGGCATAAATGCCGGGAACTTTTATGGATATTCTGCATGGAATACTTCAGCAAATAGTTTGGGAAGCCTGATTTGTGCAGCTAAGATAAAATGGCTTGCAAAAAAATATAACGCAGAGGCTTTTAAAAACCTTGAAGCAGTAAGATTTCTGGATGATTGGGCATATCAGGCTAATGTAAGGCAGATGCTGGAATATCCTGATATTAACGAACTCTCTATAAAAATGGAGCCTTTTGAAAAGCAGGTATCACAGTTACTTAATATTACTGTGTCGCCTGAGTATAAGTTCCCTTGGGACAGACTGTTTGAGGTGGAAATTGAGCTTAATTGAGATTTTACTGTTAGCATTTGCCCTTGGTATTGACTGCTGTGTAGTTTCTTTTTCACAGGGGCTGATTTTTACTTCAAACCGTACGAAAAATTCATTGGCGCTTGCATTTACAATGGGGCTTTTTCAGGGCTTGATGCCTGTTATCGGCTACACCGGCGCCGGTGTTATAAGTCATTATGTTTCGGCATATTCAGCCTGGATTTCCTTTGCGATATTTTTTATTTTAGGGTTGAAATTTATATTTGAGGCATTTGAACAAAAGGAAGAAAAAATATGCTGCATTGGTATAAAATGTCTGATTTCAATGGGTATTGCAACAAGTATTGATGCGCTTGTTGCCGGTGCAAGCATAAAATTCAGCCATACCGGATTGATGTTTCCTGCATTTTTAATAGGAGCAGCCTCTTTTTTAATGTCGCTCTCCGGCTTCTGGTTTGGCAACAGCTTTAAAAATTTCCCGTCAAAATATCTTGAAATTACAGGCGGATTGATTTTGATAGGGCTTGCTGTTAAAGCCGTAATTTAGATATGTTGCAATAAAAATTTCTCATTAGATATGCCTTCCGGAATTCTCAGCTGCTTTAAGGCAGGCGCAGAGATTTATTTGTTCAAAAAGCAGGCTGAAAAATGATTTTCTCCAACTGTATAATTAGGCGGAACCTCTTGTGTACAGATTTCCATGCAGTTTTTGCAGCGCGGGTGAAATTTACATCCGTCAATATTCTGCTGTATAGATGGCGGCTGTCCGCTTATTGTTTCCAATGATTTATCCCTGTTAGAAGGAATTGAATTTAATAATGCTATAGAATAAGGATGATTTGGATGTTCAAAAAATTCCTTTGCAGGTGCGCTTTCAACAATCCTTCCGGCATACATAACTGCAATCCTGTCTGCGTGTTCTCTTACAAGTGCCAGGTCGTGCGTAATTAAAAGTATTGCAGTATTATTTTCAACTTTTATTTTTTCAATCAAATCCATAATCTGCGCCTGAATTGTTACATCAAGTGCAGTTGTCGGCTCATCTGCAATAAGTATTTCAGCATTGCATGCAAGTGCCATTGCTATGATTGCACGCTGTTTCATCCCGCCGGAAAACTCATGCGGATAAGATTTCAACCGCTCGCGTGCTGATGGTATCTGAACCTTTTCAAACGCATCAACAGCCTTTTCAAACGCTTCTTTTCCCCTCAAACCCTGATGTATTTTGATAACTTCTAAAAGCTGGTCGCCGACTGTATATAACGGATTTAATGAAGTCATAGGATCCTGCGGTATAAGCGCAATTTTGGCACCTCTAATGTGCCTCAATTCTCTGGCTTTCAGCTGTAGAATATCCTGATTTTCGAATGATATAATCCCTGATGTTATTCTTGCATTTTTGGGAAGCAGCTGTAGAATGCTCATTGCCGACATTGTTTTGCCGCATCCGGATTCTCCTACAAGTGCAAGCATTTCTCCCCTGCCAAGAGAAAATGAAACATCCCATAATGCCTGCCTGAAACCGTTTTCGCAGTTAAAACCTAAATTTAAGTTCTCAATATCCAATATCTTCATAGCTGCTATTATACAATATTTCAATAAAAAAATGTAATCCCCTGTAGTATATTTATATATTATTAAGAAATGTTACAAATAAAATATTAGGCTAAAAGCCTTGCTTAGTAAGGGTTTTAAGACTACATAGCTGCTGAAACCCCCATGTACACATGCAATTTTTATGAATAAAAATTTTTTATTAAAACATAGAGGATAATTAAACAAAGTATTTTCTTTTCACGAGGAAAATCGAAAGGGGAAGTCGATGACTAGAGTTGAAAAAGTAGATGCAATTACTACACAGGAAGTCAAAAAACAAAAAAAACAAGAAGAAACTAAAAAAGCTGACACTGAACTACAAACCTTGCTAGGCAACAAAGATGCCCAGAAAGCTCGTCGTGAAGAATTGATTGATGATTATTTGGGTTTGGGCTTGACAAAAAAACAGGCAAATAAAGCAGCTGAAAATCAGGTTAAAAACGAAGTTACACAGGAAGAAGTAGACAGAACTATCGTTTACATTGACAAAAAAGAATATAAAAAGAACAAAGATAAAGACAAAGCTGCAGGTTTTATTCCTGAATATGTCAAGAATAAAAAAGTTAGGGAAATGGTTGAGAAGCACCCTGAAAGATTTTATGAAACAGATAAAGACGGTAAGTTAGTACTCGATGAAAACGGAAATAAAATTTTCTCATCTGACAAATATAAACTAACAATGAGAGAATTTACAGGTTTAGACTATAAACTAAACCTGGATGAAAGAAAAGCCGGCGCTGAAGAATTTGGTGTTAAAAAACGTCATATGAAAAAAGCCGTAAAATATGGTAACTTTGAGTATGAACGTGATTTAACTCCTTTATATAAAACCGGTGCAGTCGTTGGTTCACTTGGATTAGGTGCTTTAATTGGCAGTTCTGTAGGTGCAGACTTCAACAGTAACGTATATGGCATCCATGCAGATGGTTCAAAGGAACTACTTGGTCATCAGAGTTCAAATGCCGGGATAGTTAACCCTATTAAAGGTGCACTGGCAGCGGTTCCTGCGGCAGTAGCTTTAGGCATATTAGTAAAAGATAATGGTTATGCTGATGTATTCCAGGGCTTATCAGCAGAAGAAATTGTTAAGCAGGGAACATCTGGTATAAAAGGCGATGCTAACAAAAAGATTGTTCAAGGTATCCTTGATTTGGAACATTTGCCGGATGATTTGAAAGCTGAAGCTATGAAGGTAGCTTATGGTCAGGCAACAGGCAAAAAGGTTAATGAAAGAGAATTAATTGCAGCATATGAGTTAGCTAAAAAAGCTGATGAACAGTTGGCGCAGCTTGATATTCAGCCAACTCCGCCTGTAGAGCCGGACCCGGAGCCAACACCAGTTCCAACACCTGTGCCAACACCAGACCCGGAACCAACACCGGTTCCGACACCGGTGCCTACTCCAGAACCAGAGCCGGTTCAACTCTGCGAATATGAAGTTTGTTCAGAAGAAGGAACTGAACCTAAGAGTTACACAATTAAATACGGAAACTACCCTTCAGGTATAATTATGGATATGTACGGTGTAAAATACGGTACTCCTGAATATAGACAGATCAGGGATGCTGTATATGAAGCCAGCGGATATAAACGTAATACAAACTTAAAAGTCGGAGATAAATTCACTCTGCCTGATGTAAAAGTCGGTGACAAAGTTTACTCTGCAAATGTTGAAAACGATGTAAGAACAGGTGATGTTGTTAATAACGGTCTGAAACTCGGCAGAACAAATAAAGTTGTTAAATCCGGCGATAAATACTATATCCAGGATTGCAAAGGCAATATCAAAATGGATGAAAAAATCAACGGAAGTACAAATCTGGAAGAGGTTCAAGCAAGAGTTAACGAATTGAATGCAGAACTCGAAGCTCAGGCTTTGAAACAAAATAAGTAATAGAATTTTTCAACTAAGTCATCTAAAGACCTCTCTAACGGGAGGTCTTTTTTCTATACTTCTTTAACCCCGAAAGGAACAGATGTAAGATTATTTTTTATCCAGTAACCTTTCATGGTTTCAAATTCTCCGTTTATAATATAGTATGTTGAGCCTGAGCCTGACATTACAGAACGCGGATATAGCTCTTTTATTGTTTGTAATTCCTGATAAGTGTCTATTACAGCCCATTCAAGATCATTAACAAACTTTTCGCGTCCGGTTGTTTCTTTTTCAGAATATTTAGTATAGGCTTCTTTGGCGCTTATTCCAAGATTTTCAGGTTTTATAAGCGATAGCTGAAATTCTTCAAACTCAAGAGGCTCAAGTATTTCTCCTCTTCCTTTTGTCATTTGCCTGCCGCCTTCCAGACAGAAGTTTAAATCAGAGCCAAGCTGTGCGCAAAGTTCGTGAAGTTCTGTTCTTGTAAGCGGTTCATTAAAGAGTTTGTTTAATCCGTAAAGCGTTCCGGCGGCATTAGTACTACCTCCGGCAAGCCCTGCTGCTACAGGAATATTTTTTTCAATAAATACTTTAATTCTATGCGGAGAAAGGTTTGCTCGTTCAATAAAAAGCACTGCTGCTTTGTGCACAAGATTTTTTTCGTTATATGGAATTTCAAGACTTGTTCCGGAAAGCTGCAGGTCAAATTTTTCATCCGGCTCTGCCGATATTGTCAGGTAGTCATACAGGCTTATTGTCTGCATTATACTTTCCAGATTGTGAAACCCGTCTTCCCGTTTGTTTAGAATTTTCAGCGTAAGATTTATTTTTGCAGGACACTGAATTTTAATTTCCATTTTTTAATTCCTCTGACAGTTTTCCAAAATCTTCAATTGACAGTTTTTCACCGCGAATATTTTCATCAAGCCCGAGTTTCTCCATTGCAAGCCGTATATTTTCTTTAGAAAATCCTCCGCTTAAAAGGCAGTTTTTAATGTTTTTTCTGCGTTGTGAAAAGGCTGCTTTTACAGTTTTTCTGAAATGGGTGTAATCACTTAAATCCAGTTTAGGGGTTTCCCTTACCTTCAATCTCACAAGAGCGGAATTTACTTTAGGTGCAGGATAGAATGAACGGCGTCCGACAAGTTCCATAATCTCAACATCCGCCCAGAATTGTGATAGAAGTGTAAGCAGACCGTATTGTTTTGATGGTGATTTTTCCGTTGCAGTCATTCTTCTTGCAACTTCCTCCTGAACCATCAAAACTATATCTGTAATTTTGTTTCTGTTTTTATTATTCAAATCATCTATTTCGCCTAAAAGATGGGCGAGAATAGGGCTTGTTATATAATAGGGAATATTTGCAACCACCTTAAATCTGCCTTCACAAAGAGAAGAAAGGTCGGTTTTCAAAATATCCTGATGTATAATTTTTAAATTTGGTGCATCAAGCTTTTGTAATTCTTTAACAGCTTCTTCATCAAGCTCAATTGCGATAACCTCTTTTGCTTTTTTTATAAGCTGCTCTGTTACAAAACCTACACCCGGACCTATTTCAACAACAGTATCTTCCGGCTGAATATCTGCATAGTCCAGAATATTATGAATAACTTCCCCGTTTATAAGGAAATTTTGCCCGAGGCGTTTTTTTGTTCTGAAATATTTTGCTCTTTCGTAGTAGTTCATCTTAACTATTATAATACCACAGACAGGTAAATGTTTTGTAATGTTTTCTTTGATATTTTTTATAGTGTTATATAATTGAAACACAAGGGGGCTAACTTGAGTAAACTTCAAACAAAACAACGTCTTGAATATCAGGAAATTTTAAGCCTGTACACATCAGGCTGCAAAGAAAAATCTTTACATAAAGCCGGACTGGAATATGAAAGGCTTCCTGTTTCAATGGTGACTGATAAAGCTGTTGACTATTATTCTGAGTTCGGAATTTGTAATTTTTTAAGGGCTTTTGCCAAGTCGGAGAATTGGGATTATATTACTGACGATTACAATATAATAGGGCTTAAGCAGGGGCATGATACTATTACACTTGAACCGGGCTGTCAGGTTGAGCTTAGTGTTGAACCTCAATTTAAAATATGTGATTTAGAGAAAAGGATTAACAAGCTTGATGAATTGATGGAACCTGTTCTTGACAAAATGGGGATTACTCTTCTGGGATACGGCGTTTCTCCTTTAAGTACACACAAGATGATAAACATTCTGCCTAAAAGACGTTATGCCATTATGGCTAAATATCTCTGGGGAATTTTGTCTGATGTTATGATGCGTGAAACTGCCGGAATACAGGCATGTTTTGACTTTGAGAGTGAAGATGATGCAATGCGCAAATTTAAGATTGCAAATAAACTTTCTCCTTTTGTAACGGCAATGTTTGCAAATTCTCCGATAAGAGGCGGTGTTGATACCGGTTACAAGTCTTTTCGGGCATTAAGCTGGCTTAATACCGATAATGAAAGGTGCGGATTTGCGAATAAACTTCAGGATGATTTTTCATTTGAAGAGTACATAAACTACATAATGGAAACTCCGGTAATCTTTATTAATCGTGATAATGTGCCGGTTGATATTAACGGAAAGATAAACTTCAAAGAGTTTATGCTAAGCGGTTGGGAAGGTTTTGAACCTGAACTTGAGGATTATCTCCTTCAGGCAAATCTTTGTTTTCCTGATGTTCGTCTGAGAAACTTTATTGAAATCAGAAACCATGACTGCGGATCCAAAATGGCTCCTTATGCTGTGCTTTCTCTTTATAAAGGGATTATGTACAACCCGACGGCTCTTGATGAGATAGAAGAACTATTGAAGCCTTATAATTATCATGATTTTTCCGAGTTAAGGTATAATGTTCCTAAAAGCGCTCTTGATGCTAAAATTTGCAGACATTCAATAAAAGACATTGCAAAAGAAATACTTTATATTTCCGAAAAATCTTTGATTGAACAGGATTGCGGAGAGGAAAAATATCTGGATTATATCAAGGAATTTACACTTCAGGGTATTACTCCGGCAGATGTCCTAATCCGTAACTGGAATGGTATTTGGAACAAGGATATTAAAAAATTGATAAAATATTTATCTAAACATTAAGTTAATACTTGATAAATTATATGTTATAAGTTATAATGTTTATGCGGGATGATAATCCCGACTCTATATATTGAGTTTTTGCATACTTAACTTTTTGCGGCTTTCCCCCGAAAGCCGTTTTTTTACGAAGTTTTACTGTATTGATAGAATACAGCTTGTACGTGTAACAGAATTGAGGAAGTACTGAAGTTCAGATAATCCAATATTTATTTTCCTATACAGAAGTGTGAGAAAATATTTTCTAAGATTTCATCAGTTATAACTTCGCCTGTTATTTCATCAAGGAAAAGAAGTGCAGATTTTAAATCAATTGAAATTAAATCCTGAAGCTCATGAATTTTTGCGGCTTCCAGCGCCTGAATAAGGCTTTCGCGGCATTTTAAAAGACAATCCTGCTGGCGTTTATTTGTTATAAACTCTGTATCATCAGCAGAAAAATTGCAGACTATTTCTTTAATTTGGGACTTTAATTCCTCTATGCCTTGTCCGGTTGCTACAGAGATACAAATCGCACCGGCGGGTTTTTCTTGAATCAGATCGCATTTGTTTGCAATAATTAAGTGATTTTTGTCCTTTATTAAATCAAGTATGGCTGTATCTTCGTCATTCATTCCGCGGCTGGCATCATAAATAAACAGGACTAAATCAGCTTCATCTGCTGATTGTTTTGAATATTCTATACCTATTTCTTCTACTTTTCCTACATCTTCACTTTCTCTTATGCCGGCTGTATCAATAAGAGTAATCGCAACATCCCAGTCAAGGTTTTCCTTCAATACATCGCGTGTCGTTCCTGCAATATCGGTTACAATTGCGCGTTCAACATTCAACATTGTATTAAAAAGCGAGGACTTTCCAACATTAGGTTTGCCGACAATTGCTATTTTAACACCCTGTCTAAGTATGTCTGATGATTTTGCACAGGCAAGAATTTTATCAATTTCCGTTAAGGATTTTTCAAAATTTTCAATAAGATAAGAATATTCAGGTTCTGCAACATCTTCAGGAAAATCAATTCCCGCAACAATTTTTGATAACACTTCAAAAATTTGTTTTTTTATTTCTTTTATTTTTACGCCGAGAACGCCGGAAAGGTTTTTGGCAGATTGAATTGCAAAATTCTGCGTTTTGGCATGAATTAAATCAGCAACAGCTTCTGCCTGTGAAAGGTCCAGTTTTTTGTTTAGGAACGCACGTTTGGTAAATTCCCCGCGCTCTGCAAGCCTTGCACCATTTTTTAAAACTAAATCAAGAATATTCCTTACGACATTAATCCCGCCATGACAATGAATTTCTATTACATCTTCACCGGTATAGCTGTTCGGGTTTTTGAAAGGAAGCACTATAACTTCATCAATTTTTTTGCCGTTTTCTTCAATCCAGCCATGGACAATTTTGCCGGCTGTGAGATTTTTTTTAGAAAAAATTTTATCAGCGATTTCAAAGCTTTTATCGCCTGAAATTCTGATTACCCCGACCCCTCCTGTGCCTATCGGGGTTGCAATTGCAGCTATTGTTTCAAATTCCTGGTTAATATTCATAACTTTATTATACACAAAAAGAAAAAAGTCGGGGCGGAAGTAAATCCACCCCGTTTTTTACTAGTAAAAATATTTCAAAAGTGATAGTGCCTGGTTTGCTATTGCAGTAAAGGCAGCCATCCCGCTTGAACTGCCGGAACGGCTGTAAGAATTTCCTGAACTGTTTGCGCTTGATGCAGACCCAAAGTCAAGCGCATTAGCGTAGGTTTGATTTTGGATGCCGCTTAAGAAATTCATATAGTTATATCTTCTTGAAAGTTCATCATTAACAAGATCATTTTGTTTCAAGACCATATCCTGTGCAAATGAGCTTATTGCATCGCTTCTGCTGTTTTCAATGTCTTTAAGTTCATTCAGGAATGATGAGTTGTCGTAGTTACCGAATCGTGCGGCAACGTCTGTTTTAAGATTGTTAATCATTGGGGTGTATATACTTTCAATATTTTTAATTCCCTGATTTTTATATGCTTCCATCTGGTTTCGGAACTGTTTTTTAGTTTCATCAGAGAATACGTTAAGCTGAGGCAAAGATTCAAGAAAAGAATTTTGGGCATAGTCAAAAATCTTCTTTTCCGCATCAGACATATTATAATTAGTATAGACCGTATTTCCTTTTTTGTAGGTGGAAGCTTTTGTTTCACCGTTTATTGAAAAATTTCCGTTTGTATAACTTTTTTTTCCCATAATTGTTCCTTTCATTACAGGAACAATATTTAGCTGAAAATAATAAGGCGTTGATAGTATATTATATCATACATTTTCAGTATTTGTCCAGCTTCTGTATTTTGAATAATTTATTTTTAAGCTATAATTAAGTTATGGAGAATATGAGTTTAGAAGAAATAACAAATTTGGTATCAGAACAGAAATTTCAAGAGGCAAAGACAGAGCTGGAAAAATTTGCTGCGGATGATGAAAAACATATTGAAGCACTGAAGCTTTTGGGGCTTTGTAATATAAATCTTGAAAAGTATAAAGAAGCGCAGAGTAATTATGAAACTGTTGTAAAATATAAACCTGATGACGCATTAAGCTGGTTTTATCTTGCAACATGCTATGACAATCTGGAAGATTATCTGCATGCAAAATCTGCGTATCTGGAAGTTATAAAATTAAGGGACAGCTATCTTGAAGCTTATAAGTGCCTTGCAGTATTATGTGTGAAAACAGAAGAGCAGGAGCTTGCTGTTGAATACGGTAAAAAAGCACTTGAATATTGTAATGATGATTATACAATTTATTACATTATCGGTACTGCATATATGGCTATGAAAAAGTTTGAAGAAAGCCTTGAGTATCTTGAAAAAGCAATAGAATTAAACCCTGAGCACTCACAGCTTTATAACAACCTTGGAACATCATATATTACAATCGGAAATCTTGATAAAGCATATGAAAATTTTATAAAAGCAAGTGAACTTGATCCTTCAAATTCAATCACATATTACAATGTGGCATCAATTCTCCAGATGAAAGGTGAACATAAAAAGGCGTGCGAATACTTTATAAAAGCCTACGAACTTGAACCTTCGGACAGCTATTTAATAGCACTTGCTCTTTCGGAAACTAAGATTGAAGACTGGGAAAATGCAATTAAACATTACAAAATTCTGGTAACACATTATCCGGAAAAGCAGAATTTTAAATATAATCTGGCTTGCTGTTATGAAATGAAAGGTGAATACAAGCTTGCTATAGGTATTATGGTTCATCTTGTTATGCTTAACCCTAAATCAGTTTCTATGTCCCAAAAGCTTGCAAGCTTATTTATGAAAATAAATGAACCATTGAGGGCTAAAGAAATTTATGAAAAAATGATAGTTATGGGTAATGTTTCATTTGATATTTATTATGAATTTGCCCACATATGTCTTTTGACCCGGGATACTGATAAAGCTGAAAAGATTTTGAAAAAGGTGATAGAGCTAAAACCTGATTGCGCTACAGCACACAAGGATTTAGGTGTAATTTATTTGAGCAAGCGTCTTTTTGACTATGCTCAGGATGAATTTGAACAGGCACTGAAGATAGCACCTGATGACTTTGGAGTTGTATTTGAATATGCAAATTATCTTCATGCAACAACAGACTTTAAAGGTGCTGATAAATATTATGCCCAGGCACTTGGTATGAAGCCTGAAGATGGAGAAGTACTTGCGTTTTCAGCTCTTAATAAAATGCTTATGGGTGATTTGGAACCTGCGCTTGTGCAGATTACAAAAGCTATTGAAAAATCAGTTCAGAGCGGTTTTCTTCTATTTATTGCAGGAAACATTAGATATTTGATGAAAAATTACGAAGATGCAAAAATGTTTCTTATCAAATCCCTTGAACTTGAAGATAATAATGATACCAAAAACCTGCTTGCATTGTGCTATTATGAACTCGAAAATTATGAGCAGGCAAATAATATATTTAAAAAACTTTATGAAAAGAACCCGAATAATCTTAACCTTCTGCTGAATATAGCAAAATGTTATGAAAAACTGGGCGATAAAGATGAAGCATTAAAAGCGCTTGACAAAGCTGTAGATGTATTTCCGGAATGTGAAGAAGCGCATGAAATGATTAGAGCCCTGTCTTGAAAAAGGATAAAAAATACCTTATAATAAAAAAAACAGAGGAAAACATGCTAGAAAAGCTATATATGTTTTCGAAACGATAGCGGGAACGGAGTGGTAGCGTGTTTGAGAAAACATATATAGCTTTTCTAGCGTCAGAACATTAAAAGAAACTATAAAACTTTTTTCGGACAGGCTCCCCCGCAGTTTTGGCTATTGTAACGAAAAGATATAACGATAGCGAGAAGCGGGAACTTACAGAACAATTTAAAGAAAATATATTTGTTTTCGAGGCGATAGCGGGAGCAGGGCGAGAGCGTGTCCGAGAAAATAAATATATTTTCTTTAATAAAAAAAGTAATAAAATGCAAAACTAAAAAAGGAGATGAATTATGGAAAACACAGTAACGACAAGACTTTCCGGGGGGGGGGCAAGGTAATTTAAGCTCCTTAACCGGTATTGGTACAGGCATCGAGCCATTTCGCGCCGCCGAAAAAAGAACCATTAAACGAGGCTTTACGTTAGCCGAGGTATTGATAACCCTTGGCATTATAGGTGTAGTCGCAAGTATGACGCTTCCTTCTTTGGTTCAAAAACAGACAGAAAAAACAACCGTAGCGCGGGTAAAGAAAGCTTATTCTATACTACAGCAGGCATATATGCTGACTGTACAGGATAATGGTATGCCTGATGAGTGGGGTGCTACAGATATGTATGAGAAAGACAGCCATGTATTTGTTGCAAATAAATTTATTCCCTATATGAAAGTAACGACCAATTGTGTTAATAAAGGTGCTGATTATGCCAAAAAAAATTGCGTTGGTGAAGAATTCGCCTTAGAAACAACATATGCAAGTGTAAAAGTTGCTGACGGCGTAACGATAATTTTTAGGACTTATGATGGAACCTGCTCCCATAAATATGGAAATAATAAATATCTCCAAAATATCTGCGGAACCATATCAATTGATACAAACTCTACCGGTAAGCCTAACATAAGCGGTCAGGATATATTCGGATTTTATTTGACAAAATATGGCATATATCCAAGAGGAACGGCTCTGGATGAAGTGAATACAATGGAAGAGTTTTGTACAAATACCAGAACGTGGGGAAAGAATTATGGAAGCTTTACTAATGGAGTAGCGTGTTCTGCATGGGTTTTATATAACGAAAATATGGATTATCTCCATTGCAATTTAAACTGGAAAAGCGGTAAGAAAAGCTGTAAAAAATAATTAATAAAAAAGGCGGTATTTTACCGCCTAAATAACCAGATTTTTACACTATGTAAGTGTTCAGAAAGGAAGTACAGGCTTAAAGCCTGCATTAATATACTTACGGATTACTCTCCCAGATTGATTTGGGAAAATTGTACAATTTTATTTTTGCCGCGTTTTTTAGCATTATATAACGCGTGTTCTGCATATCGGATAATCGTATTAACGTCCTCTTCTACATTTTCAAGACAAGGGTAAGTTGAAATACCGCCTGAAATTGTAATCGGATGTCTTTCTTCTTCACCGGCAGGAATGAATTCCATTTTTTCAATATCCCTTCTAAAACGTTCTGCAAACAGAAATGCGTTTTCTTCTGATGTGTTTGGCAGGATTAAAAGGAATTCTTCATCACCGTATCTGGTAAGAATATCTTCTTTTCTGATAAGCTGTTTTAATTTATCGGCAATAGAACGTAATAATACATCACCCCAGTCATAGCCGTAAATATCGTTAACAACTTTGAAAAAGTCAAGGTCGAACAGCAGACAGGAAAGTTTTGTACCGTAGCGTTTTGCACGTGAGATTTCCTGTTCAAGACGTTCATGAAGATATTTTCTGTTATGAAGTCCTGTAAGCTCATCTGTAGTTGAAACCTGTAACAGTTTTTCTCTTAATTCTTTAATTTTTAATAATGACTTGGCTCTTATTAAAAGTTCATCATTATCTACAGGTGTTTTTATTAAATCATATGTTACTGCTCTGACTGTGGTGCCTTTGAAAGGTTCACCGATAAACAGTACAGGGGCTTTGAATTTGGTAACCATCAAAACATCCTTGATATTAGGAACATCTTCAATAACAAGGAGTGCAGGGTTTAATGTTTCATAATCTTTTAATTTTTCAGCATCTTCAATTCTGACATTTGTTTCGTCAATTTGAGCAAGTACATCAGCCAGTTCAGACACTTTTTTACTTGTATATACAATAATATTTCTCATAACAAATCCTTACTTAAATTCTCTCTACAAGGAGTTTAACACTTGCGGCTATGTAAAGCAATTTGTTACAAATTTTTAATATTAATCCGGCGCTGTTAAAGATTTTAGAGAAATATCCGTATCAGAAAATATAATGTGTAGCAGGTAAAGGAATGAGTTCTAATAAGATAGACGGAAAGATTCAGGATTTTATTAAAGCAAATCCGCTTGTGAGAGGAAAATCACAGGAGGAAATTTTGTCTATCATGGCAGATTGCGGTGAAATTACTTCTGCTGAACTTTTGAAGATTTCTGCCTTTAAAAAATCCGGTTCCGAAAATTCCGATAAAGGCTTAGTGCTTGAAAAAAAGAATGTTAAGCCTGAAGCTGAGGCTAAGCTCCAGCTTAGCAGAGAAGATGCACAGGACGGAGCAATTGCCGAAATCAGTGCTAATTTAGATGCAGCAGAAAGTTTATATAAAAACCAGAAGAATACCCAGGGTGATGTTAGTAATATATATGACCTTTATAAAGAAGTAACAAAAGATGATTTAAGCCGCAGCAGGCTTGAGCAGGCTATTACCCTGGAAAAACTCGGCTATACTTATCTAATTCAGGCAAAAAGCAATAATCTGACAAAGCGTGAATATTATGAACATGTAAAAGAAGACCTTATGCTTATGACCCCTGGTTATAATAATTTAAACAGTGAGGCTAAAGCTGAATATAAAGCCCGTTTGGATTCTCTAACACTAGAAGAAATAAAGTTTTTCCAAAAGCAGCTTCAAAGCCTTCCTGATAAAGATGCCCCTGATTATAACGAATGTGCTTCAAGATATATTAACAATTTAAAATCAATGACAGAAGACGCGCCTAAATTAGAACGTTCCGGAAATGTTGAAATCGACGGTGTGAATTTTAAAGCAAAAAGCAGCATTAAACCGCCTGTTAAATATTCAGATGGAGATGAACTGATAAAGTTTGAAGAAGTTTTTGCCTATGAAAGAGGCACAAAATTCGATAAAGATAAAATTGCGAGGTTTGAAACTGCCAAAACTTCCTTACAGCTTGCACAGAGTGTTTCTGCAAAAGCCGCAAAGGTGCATAAATTCCTTGACAGTGCACTTGTAAATCCGCGCGGCGACTGGCAGGCTTCAGATTATGCAAAAGTTGAAACAGGTTTGAAACTTTCCCTGCAAGAATTATTTGGTAAGGATGAAGCTGCATGTCAGGAAGGGCTTAAAAAACTTTTAGGTGATGAAATGCCGGGAACATCAATTGAGATTTCGCGGGCCCTGCTTACAAAGCTGGACGAAAATCTTTCTAAAGTAATGAATGGAAAATCAGTTGATGATTTTAAGCAGGAATATGCGGACAGTTTTGTGGAAGCCTTTGGAAGAAAAAACAGTGAACAGCTGGCGCGTGCATATGTAGAAGACAACGAAAGTATTGATGAGCGCATCTCCGGCGGTATGCAAATAGGCGGTATGATCGTTATGGGCGTAGGCGGGGCGTTGTGTTTAATCCCCGGAGGACAGATTGCCGGCGGAACGGTTATAAGTGCAGGCGGAAAGCTTGCAATGACAGGGTTGGCAGCGCAAACTGCTCTTGGTGCTTGGAATGAAAGTACAAAAAGCGGAGGTATGAGCGATGAAGCTGCCGAAAGATTAACAAAAGAAGGGTTAATAAATCTTGCAACATTTGCCGTTGGTGCCGGTGCCGGTATAAAAGGTGCTCAGGTTCGTGCAGCTCTTACTGCAAAAGGGTCGGGCAAATTTGTTTCACTGGCGGCAGAACGCGGAACTGATTTAGCTATAAGTATGGCCGGTGATATGATTTTAACCGGAAATCTTAATGTTGAAGGCAATATGATAGGTCAGCTTACCGCAGCTATAACCGGTTTGAAAACGGGTAAAACAATTGCGAAAAAGAGTATGAATACCGGATTTGCCAAGGATACGCCTTTAACTTTGAAATCCGGTGACAATTTGTTTTCAGAAATTATATCAAAACATGACAATCCTGAGGTTAAAAGTATACTATCAGATATTGAGGCTACAATTGGAACAGTTAAAGATGAAAAACTTTCTGCCTATCTGGAAGCTTCTTTGAAAAAACTTAACCAGAGTTCTGTATCAGATGCAGAACTCAGAGGAACTCTTTTAAAGGCACGCGAAGTAATTGATGTTTATAACACAGTTAACCGGAATTATTCAAATATAGGTCAAGGAGCAGAGCATCAGGAATTTATAAAGTTTATGGAAAAACTTGATCCTAATCTTGCTGAGGTTATTAAAAAGGATGCTTCTCTAAAAACAAAACTCTTAGAAAAGAGGGCTGATGGTAACTGGACAGAAGATTTTAAAAACCATGTTAAATACAGCAAACTTATCAACTTTGTAAAAACCACATCAGATAAAAAACTTGCCGACTATTTATACAGCAATTACTATCTGAAAACTGCCGGTATCCCAAATTCAATTAAAAACCGGTACCTGCAAATCAATCAGAAATATAATGTAAAAATATTTTCATCTCCTCTCAGCAACCTTGATTTGAAAAAAACTGCTGATGCTGTCGAAAAAGAACTTGAAGAATGGAGCAGTGCAAGCGGAGGCAAGGCAAAACTTCCTCCTGTAATAGATTTTTTAGGAACAAAGACAATTTATTACGATGTTGGCGCAGGCGGATATGCCGGAGAAATAACTCATGCTCTTGGTATTAACGGAATGAATGCTATTGTTGATGTAAATAATTTTCTCCGCCATGAAATAACCCATATCAACGATAAGAAGATTACCGGAGATATAAATACTGACTACTCGCTTCCTTCTGAAATAGCACCAAAACGAATGTTCACAAACCCGAAAACCGGAAAGCAGGAGCAAGCATTGGATTTTGCAAACTGTAAGTATAGGGATGAATTTTTAAAAGCCGGTGTTGAGCCTTCTCACGTTAGATATGCCTATACAAATTCAAAAGAATTTATAGCAGTAGCTTCAGAAGGCGACATGGGTAAATATTCACATGAGTTCCGCGAATTGCTAATAAAAATGGGAATGCCTGAATGGCAGTTCAAAATGAGAAATTTTGACAAAAATGCAGATGAATACGCAAAATCTGCGGCAGAAGTCCTTAAGGCGAACCCCGGTAAAACTCTTGAGGAAATTATTTTCCATGATAAACCTGCGGTATCTGAAAAATCTTCCCGAACCTCAGATATAAATAATAAAATTTCTTCTGAACAACGAGATTATAATGAAGCCGGCGGAGTTGACCTGCATAGTAAAATCGCCGAAACTTCCGGTGAAATTATTTCTGCTGAAGCTGTTGAGGCGGCTATGAGAACTCCGGAACTTTATCAGCGTGGATTTACAGACCAAAGAATTGAATCCCTGATAAAATCTATAGATGGAAATCCTCAAAAGATTGCTCTTTTGAGCAGGCTTCTGCCGCTTGAACATAGACAATTCGATTATTCTGCAATAAAAAATATATTAGATTTTGATTCAAATATACCGATTGAAATTATAGATAAATTTATTAAACTTGATGATACAACATTAGCTGCGAGAGGAGCTGAACTTTCTGCTTATGATCTTTCATATCTCCTGAGAGGGCTTAAGACATCTGATGGAAAACTCATTGAAAATTATGAGGAGGCTGCTGATTTTGCATATAAACTACTTGGCAAAAAATCCGGCGAAGGAGCTATGAGCTGTCCTGCAATATGCGAAGTCATAAATAATTTTGGAGTAGACGAAAAGGCGGCTGACGGTATTTTTGATATTATGAGTATCAAAGGAATGGGCAGGACACAGGTTTCTCCAAAGGATGCAGTGAAACTTTACGTATTATCAAAAGACGGAAGGTATAGTATTTCACAGATTAAAGATGTATTAAAACTTACACCTGAACAATTAAAAGTCAGAGGAAACAGAAGTTTTACGGCGCCTGAGGTTAATGCAATTCTTACATATGCGCCGGATAAAGTTGATATTATAAAGGATTTGGTATCATTGCCTTCAAGAGATGCAAGTCATCAGGAAAGCGCTTCATATGTTGCTGCGATTATTGCTTATTGCGGAGATGACACGCAGAGAATTTCCGATATAAAAAGACTTCTTTCTATGGAGCGTCCGCTGAAAAGGTTTTCAAATGAAGCAGGACATCTTGACGTGCTGCTTGCAAATAGTTTTACACGCAATAGTTTTGAAGGTAAAATTGATACTGTAGAAAAATTGTTTATGCTTGAGCCGAAATCATATGCTGAAAAATGGCTGCCTATTGATTATTTAATGAATAGTGATAATTTTATCAAAAACAGCAAAGCTGTATTTGATGCAGCAGGGGATAATTACAAAAACTTTTCTCCGCAGGACATCAAGTTTTTTGCAGCACCTGAGATCGTAAATAATGTTACAAGTATACTCAGAGAAAATCCGAAACTTACATCTGAAGAAATTCGTACAAAACTTTCAGAGCTAAAATTGAAAGAACTTAATCCGCTTGTAAAAGACGGCGGGCTTCAATCAATCGCAAAATATATTTATAATGAGCATAATAATGTAAAAAATCACCATAACTGGCGACTAATTGAAGAATTAGAATTTAAACTTACAAATGTTGGCGATAAACAGGTGCAGGATTACCTGAAAAATACATTCAATGAGATTGATGACATTATGAAGTCACCGGTTAATGCATCTAAGAGAATTGATGTTATAGAAAAACTGAAAGATGTAAATGAAACGCTGGATGTTTACCATACATTTGCAGGGCATTATACATATATTGGACTTAAAGATAAATTTTTATCAGATATTCCGCTTACAAGAGAATTTATTGATTATGTAAGAAAAGATAATCCGCAGGCAGCAGAGGAGTTTTCTAAATATGCCGTAAAACAATACGGGCATCAGGAGCCTCTGGAATTAAATCGTATTACAGAGAATATTGGTAAAGATTTTATGCGGGATTTACGGATTGAACGGTTGAAAGAATACGCAAAAGAAAATCCGGATAATCCGCTTGCTAATCATTTTTACGAACAGTATCTGCTTTCTTTTGATTCGTATGCTGCAAAAAGATGTCTTGATATTAATAAAAAGTACAGTACCAAGATAATTCTGTCCGAAATTCATGATGATTATAAAACTGAACTGGATTTTATAGAGAACGAACTTAACCGCTGGCATGATGCAAGCGGAGGAACAGCTGTCATGCCGCCTGTCTTAGATTTCAGCAAGTGCAAAAAGAGATGGTATGATGATAAAAACGGTAGTTATGGATCTGCAATAGGTTATTCTGAACTTGGTACAAATAAAGCTATTTCTGTCAGCGGAATGCACCTTGATATGCTTCAGGATGTAATTCGTCATGAAATGACACACAGTAATACGGATTTAACTGTGCTACAAAGTGCTTACAATAAATATGACCTGGATAAAATTATGCCTCAAAAGTCAATAACTACTGTAGATGGCACCGTTAAGCAAATTCCTGATTTTGATAATTGTAAATATAAAGAAGAATTTTTGAAAGCAGGAATTCCTCCTTATCATATTTCATATGCCTATAAAGATATTTATGAGTTTACTGCTGTAGCCTCAGAAGGTGATATGAGTAAATTTTCTCCGGAATTTAAACAACTTCTGAAAGATTTTGGAATGCCTGAATGGCAGTTCAAAATGGATTGTGTTCAGCCTGAGAATATAAGAAGAGCACAAAATCTGGCAAAGATTACAGAACAATTTCCGGAGTTAAGAAAATACGATGAATTATATGCGATGGAAGAATTATATGAAATTAATGAGCTGCTTCCTGACTATAAAAAGTGGGATGTTTCCAAAATAAAGAAACAATATGCAGAAATTATGATTGAAGCTGCCAATGGTATTCCTGTCCAGAATTATATAGAAGCGATGAGGGAATCCCTTGATGCTCATCTATGTCCTATGCTAAGTGACGGACCGGACGGGAAATTTCTATCTGCTGAAAATGAACAGTTTCTTCGCCAAAAAGCAGCCTGGCTTCATAAAGAAGGTGTAAATACCAGGGATAATCTTGTTAAAGCACTTTTCGAAGCAGGACTTGGTGATGAAAAATCTATGTCTTATCGCGTTAAAGGCGAACAAAGTCTTTTTGATAAAATGAAAAATTATCTCTTTGACAATAAAGACAAGGAAAAATGCTATTTCGATGCGGAACAGGATGTGAGGGATTTATTTGCTGCAAGAACAATTGTTGAAAGCGGTAATTTCGAAAAACATCCTGATGTAGTGAAACTTCTACAGTCCGGAGATACAAAAGGCGCACTCCTGCGCGCGGCAGAATTGCAGTCACAGCCTGCTGTAGAAAAACTTAAATCCCTCATAGATAAACAAGCCAGAGGTGAAAGTGATATTGAGCTTACAAGAATTTCAAACTACAAAGGCGCTGACGGTATTCCTTATCTTTCAGAAGCACAGTTGGCAGATATAAAACAGTTTGCATTTGAACGCGGTATAAAATTAGACTTTGTAACACGTATAGAGCCTGATGATCCTATGTATGGAAGAATTGATGCCAAAGCCCACAACAAAAAAGCTGCAACAAAAGTAAGAGATTCCGGCTATACAGCACTTCAGCTTAATTTCAAAAATAAAGCTGACGGTAAGATTTTTGAATGGCAGTTCAGAGGAGATAAGGTTACCGTATTTGCTGAAGCAGAGCATGTTCCATATGACCTGAGAACAGGAAAAGATATTATTTCAGCACATCCTGAACTTGAGCCGCTTTATACCCCGATAAAAGAATTACTCTCAAAAGAAGCAATGACTGAAGAACAATTTAACAACTATAATAAATATCTGACAGCCCACTATGAACACCTTAGAAAAAGCGAACTCGGCTTTGAAAGTACTGCGCCAAAGCTTGAGGATTTCGGTAATTTTGATAACCGTCTGAGTGCGGAAAATCTTGAACTGCTGCATGAAGTATCCGAAAAGCTTAAAAAAGGCAAAATTACTCAGGACGAAGCTGTAAAACTGTATAATGATACAGCCGCGTCGGCAAATATGAAAAATATAAAACCTGCATAATTCTCAATAACGTATTTATTGATGCCTTCACAAAAATAATGTATAATAAAAACGAGGTTACATATGACAGAAATAAATCCAGTAAATTTTAACGGTTTAAAAATAAAAGGACCTGAAAAAATGTCTAAAGCAGAAAATTTAATAGAAGAAAAAACAAAAACAATTATATCCAAGCTTCATGCAAGAGCAGAACGGGAAGTTCCCGAATATGGCGATTTTTCTGTTGTATACGAGGAATTTAAAAATCCTGATAAAAACCTTTCTGCAAGTGATTTTATGCTAAAAATTTACAAACCTAAAAATGCTAAAGATGAAAAATTTCGCTGTATTGAAGCTGTTGCATATGCACTTCCAAAGCCTTATAAGTCTGAAGCATTAATTGCACAGGGAAATAAAGAAGAAATTCTAAATATATTACAGGATGAAGAGTTCTTGGATGTATTGCAAAACACCTTTACAAGACTTTCTGCAAATCTTGAGGATATGTAAGTTTTTTTATCTTTAGTCTTGCCGGAATGTTTGCATAAAAGATTTGTCGTGCTAAAATTATTTCTATGAGCAGCGACATTTTTACCGTAAAAATTGAACGGATGAAGCAGACCGATATTGACTCAATTATAGCAATTGAGGAAAAAGCTTACGGTGAGCACCACTGGTCAAGAGAATCGTTTTTCAATGAATTGTCAAATGAGCTTGCAAGATATTATTCTGCATTTGATGAAAATGGCAAACTTGTCGGTTATGCAGGAAGCTGGCAGATTTTGGAAGAAGCTCATATTACAAATATTGCTGTTGCTCCTGAGCTTCGCAGACGCCATATAGGAGAGGCGCTGCTGTTTAATATAATTAAAGATTGTATGGCAAACGGCGTAAAATATATTACTCTTGAAGTCAGAGTAAGCAACACACCGGCAATAAATCTTTATGAAAAATACGGTTTTAAATCGCTCGGTACAAGAAAAGGCTATTATCAAAATAATAATGAAGATGCCTTAATAATGTGGACAGAAAATATATTTTACGATAAATTTAAGTTACTGTTTGAGGAAAATACAAAACAGTTAAAAGGAACTGTGAATATCATATGACAGAGCAGCAGGTAAAAAAGCTACGGGTAAAAACTGTTAAACCCAAAAAGAGGAGAGGAATAAGGTTAGGTGTAGGCAGTCTTGTTCTGCTTATATTTTGTTCTTTTTTAATAGTAATAGCTACTTTTTTACAGCTTGATATAACACATTTTATAATCCCCTCAAAAATATTCAGCGGAGAACCTGTTACAGTTAATGACTTTTTATATACATACAAATATATTCCGCAGGTGCCTGCCATAATGTTTATTACGGGTTTGTTGGGGCGCAGGCTGGGAATTACAAGCATATTGCTTTATATAATAACAGGATTGTTCTTTATCCCTGTATTTGCACTGGGAGGCGGCTGGAGATATATTTTTGAATTTGGTTTCGGGTACATTGCAGGATATGTAATAGCTGCCTTTGTTGCCGGTACAATGCTCAAAAAAGGCTACTCTTATAAAAATACTGCAAAAGCTGTTCTTGCCGGGGTGCTTACAATACATGTAACAGGAATTTTATACATGATGCTGCTTGCTTTTCTAAAGCATATGGGCTGGAGCTTTGTGGGTGACTGGATTGTGTCACAAAGCGGTATAAAGATTATTTATGACTTTGTATTCAGCTATCTTGCAGTTTTAGTTGCCAAGTATGCAAGAATAATATTATGGCTGTATTTGTAAAATTCATATAATACAAGTGATTTTTTGTGTCAATTACGTTTGCAAAATAAATTTTGTGATTTGTATTTTAATATTGAAAATATCTGTCGAAATCTATATCATCAAAACAGCATAGGAGTTTGTAAACCTCATTATCCTCATCCATTCTCTGAAATTGATAATTGTCAAACTTCCAGTATTTTGGATTAATCCCGATAACGCGAACAATGGCTTCATCTTTAAGGATTTGTAGTTTTTTCTTTACAGTTTCAAGCGGAAGCTCAACGAGCTTTGCCAGTTCAACTGCAGTAATTCCTTTGTCGCTGGAACATTTTTCCGGCGTCATAAACATTAATTCCAGCCCGACTTTTTTTAATTCTATATCATCTATCTCGGATTCATATTCATACATAATTATAATTTTATAATAAAACAGGCTTTTTTTATCATATTTTTAGACTATTTGTATATTTTCATAAACTTTTCCACTTTTTAGTGGTAAAATTTTTCATGTTTTTATTTTAAAATAATCGTATGAGCGCAAATAAAAGCAGCGGAGATATATTTGATAAATTTTCGGGTTCACAGTCCCACTGGTTTTTAACGCCTAAAAATTCTGCGCCTGCGGCTTCGGTCACACCTCTTCACAGAATAAACGGCTATGATTCAGGTTTGCTTGAAGCAAGTGCTGATATAGGCTCCGGAGTTGATGATACTTTAAGTCTGGAGTACAGAATTAAAAATCATGAGAAAATTCTTGCAGAATTGAAGAATAAAATATTTATAGCAGAACGTTCCCATAATCAGCAGGATTTATTGACCTATGGCGTTAAAAAACAAAGAATTGAAAATGAACTAAAAGAGCTTAACAGAGAACTCGCAGCAAGACAAATATCCCCTCAAAAATCAAATGTGGTCAACTTTAGCTCTGCTAAAAAAGCTTCTCCTCTAAATGTCTTCAAGAGGTTTGTGCGCCGTAATATACTGGCAAAAGTTTCCAAAAAATTCAACTCACTTGTTACTGTAAGTGATTCAATTGAAGCATTAAAAAATATAAATCAAAATGTAGATGAACTTATGAGGTTAAAATCTCCTTACGGAGAAACTGCACAGAATTATCAAAAGCTTACGGAATATCTTTCACGTGCAAACAAAATTCATTCTCAAATTAGCAAATCTATAAAGCGCTAAGACTGCTCTTGAAAAAGGATAAAAAATACCTTATAATAAAAAGCAGAGGAAAAAACTTATTTTGCATTATTTTTCTGTAAAGGGCTAAATCAGAGCGCGAAGCATGTACAGGAAAAGAAGCATTCAGTACATTTTAAGTAACTAAAAAACTTTTTTCGGACACGCTCCCGCGCTGC
>ULUV01004418.1_pt1 | contig 35274 bp, 27 predicted proteins | sample 1958921 | NCBI WGS metagenome assembly ULUV01 (sample SAMEA4835772, study PRJEB28245) | human gut metagenome | biome: gut microbiome; material: fecal sample | place: Denmark | collected 2008
ATTCAGTACGACAAGCGGTGACTGTACACTTCTCCGTGTGTGTCATAAGCTTTACACACGTTGTTTCTACCTCTGTAGACCATATTCGTGATACAGTGACTTGTCGCCAGTTTCCTAACTTGACATTCGCTCCACGGAAAACCTGCCACAGCGGGCAGCAACCTCACGCTTCTACGCTATCAATGTCACAGCAAGGATTAGTATACACGACAGGTTACGCTTTTGCAATACTTTTTTCAGAAAAATTGTATTTTTTTGTATACAATCCATTTTCTATCTTTTTTGCGGTATTTTCACTTCTGCCTTGTTTTTTCATTATAAAAAGCTGTTTACTTGCCGGCACCCTTTTGCCCATTGCAAATAAACAGCTTTTCTTTTCTATTATAATTCTATGTTCTTGTCAGCAACGTCTGCAAATTCTTTCTGCATTTCTTCGTTTGGAGCTTTGGTACAAAGACTCACAATTACGATACAGATTAAACTTAAGAAGAATCCTACCAGAAGGGAATAGATTCCGGTTCCGGTTCCAAGTGTTACCATGGCACCGTCTGCGTTTTTCATCAAAGGAATATAATCCCAGATGATAACTGCCACACCACCGGATACAATTCCTGCAATTGCTCCCGGTTTGTTCGTACGCTTCCAGAATAGTGACAATACTACCAGTGGTCCAAATGCAGCGCCAAAGCCTGCCCATGCATTGGATACCAGTCCCATAATGGAGTTGTTCGGATTCAGTGCAATGATATAAGCAATAATCGCAACTACCACTACGGTAATACGACTGACCATAAGAACCTTTTTATCACTTGCTTCTTTATTTACTACACCTTTGTATATATCTTCTGATACGGAAGATGCGGTTACTAAAAGCTGTGAATCTGCAGTAGACATAATTGCTGCAAGGATTCCGCACAGGAAGATTCCTGCAACAAACGGCAATGCATACTGCTTCGTAAACAAATGTGTAATCATATTAATGAATACATTTTCCGCAGAATCTGCCCCGGCGCTTCCAAGCACTTCCGGATACAGGTACGCTCTTCCAACCACACCGATGATGCAGGCAAAGGTTAAGGATAACGCTACCCAGACAATTGCAATACCTTTGGATTTATTTAATTCTTTCTGGCTCTTTACCGCCATAAATCTGGTCAGGATATGAGGCATTCCGCAATATCCCAATCCCCATGCGAGCTGCGAAATAATATCGATGGCACGATATGGCTCTCCACCATTCTGCCAGAGGCTCATATAGGAATCGCTTCCTCCTGCTACTCCGCTGGCATCTAAAAGTTCTCTTAATCCGCCATTGCCGCTTACCACCGCATATGCCATCAGAGGCACCGCAAGAAGTGCAACCAGCATCAGCATTCCCTGAATAAAGTCTGTTACACATACTGCCATAAAACCTCCCATGAAGGTATACAGTAAAATAACAACTGCACCGATGGTTAAAGCTACGGTATAATCAACACCGGTTACTGCATGGAACAATTTTCCGCCTGCTGCAAATGCAGATGCAGTATATACCAGAAAGAATACGACTATTACTATAGAAGAAATACACAACAACACATTCTTCTTATCATGGAAACGATTCTGGAAATACTCCGGTAAAGTCAGGGAGTTATTGGCACGGATGGTATATCTGCGCAGTCTTCCGGAAATAAATATCCAGTTGCAGACCGTTCCAATAAACAGTCCAATAGCAATCCATGCCTGACCGGTTCCAAATGCATATACCGCACCCGGAAGTCCCATCAGAAGCCATCCGCTCATATCAGATGCCTGTGCGCTTAATGCTGCCACCCAGCCGCTTAAGCCTCTTCCTCCAAGAAAATAATCTTCTGAATTCTTTGTACTTTTCATATATTTCGCACCTATGGCAATCATCACACCCATATATACCACAAATGCCGCAAGAATCCACAGCACGTTACTGTTAAACATAAAATGTCCTCCTCTTAAATTACTTAATATTTAGAATAGCAATTGTTTGTTTTGTTGTAAAGTCTTATTTTATTTTGCCGATATTATTTATATAGTAGATTCTCATAAACGGCATATGTGAAAATGGATTTTCACAGAACTTTTCAAGGAGGAAAAGATATGAATCTCAAACTCGAAAACTCACTTGTGGTTCTTTCCCAACGCAAGAAGGAACAGGGGCTCCCGCAGCGACCTACCAAAAAAGAACGGAACCAGGAACTGACCCAGGAGGAACGCCTGTTACAGCATTATCAGGAACAGATTTCCCAGATGCATGAAAGTAATTTCCAGCAGGAGCTTCAGGCAAAATTAGATTCCGGTCAGGAATTAACTCCGGAGGAAGAACAGTATTTAGAAAAAGTCAATCCGGATGCCCTAAAAGAACATGAAAAGCTAAAGGAAGAAGTGGCAGCTTACCGTAAACAGCTTCAAAACTGCCGTACCAAAAAGGACGTTGAGAAGCTAAAGCTCTATAAGATGGGTCAGTTTATGTCTGAGGTTAAGACGGTTTCCAATGACCCCCACATTCCAAAAGCCAAGAAAAAGGCTATGTTAGAGCAGATTTTAAAGCGCACCTATGCCATTGAAAAAGAACACAATGATTATACCAAGACGCCGGAATATCAGACAAAACCGGACAAAGAGCCTTACGAAGATGTAAGTCCAGCCGATAAGGATAAAAGTTCTGCCGATTCAACCGATGCAACGACATCCGATTCTACCGATAATGCAGAAATCTCTTCCGGTTCAGATTCTGCCGAAGAGTCTGTGGGTGCAGCGGATGATGGCTCAGATAAGCACACTGCCGATTTGGTCAAAGCAGAGCATGACGATAAGTCTGGTGAAGAACCTGTCACTGCTCAGTCTGTACGACGCGAAATTAATATCCATCTTTCCGGGCTCCGCAAAAAAGCAGCTCATATTGATGCCAGCGTGTAAGGCAGATGGGGATTTCTTCTTATTTTATTGTTTACAGATATCAGGAAAACAGATAGAATAATATGATATAGGTGATTCGATGATATTTTTAAGGTTTTTGAGAGAAAGATGATTTCATTCTGTCAACGACCTGAATACAATACATCTGCATTACCTTATATAATATAATATAATATAATGAATACAAAAGGGGGAGACATTTTATGCAATGTCAATCATGCGGAACACAATATCCGGATAACTTTCGAACCTGCCCGAACTGCGGTGCACCGGCTCCAATGCCAAACCAGCGTCCATACAACGGACAGCCAAATCCTTATAATGGACAGCCCCAATTTAATAACGCTCAGCAGAACCCTTATAATGGACAGCCTCAGTTTAACAATGCTCAGCAGAACCCTTATAATGGACAGCCTCAGTTTAACAATGCTCAGCAATATCCTTATGGCAATCCATACGCTGCACCGAATCAGGTTCCACAGGGAATGAGTAAACACGATTTCTATCATTCTCCACTCTGCAAGAAATACAGAGGAAATATTATTGCTTCTTCTGTTATCATTTATATATGTGTAGGAATTAATCTGCTTCTTATTGCTTTTTTACATACTTATACCTCACTGATTGATGTTGCAATTATGCTCGGACTCGGACTTGCTATTCATCTTGCGCAGAGCCGTGTATGCTCTATTTTACTTTGTGTCTATGGCGTCATTAATACCATTTACGTATTCCTTTCGTCAGGAACGTTTGGCGGATGGCTGATTCTTGTGGCAGCAATTTATGCTATTGTGGCAACTTTCCAATATCAGAGTGTTTGGAATAAATATAGCAAGAGCGGTCAGATTCCTTATTAAAATATATCAATATAAGTGATTAAATTTAATCATACACAAATGCACTTTTTTGTGTTAGTATTACCAAAGACATTTGAAAAAGGCTATGAAAAGGAATAGTAACTGTCAGGAATTCTCTCAGAAAGCCGCCGGTTGATGCAAGACGGCAGAAGGAATACAGTGAACTCGCCTTGAAGCTGCCGGCTGAACCCTATAGTAGGTCGCGACGGACTCCCACCGTTACCCGGGAATGGCATGATAGTGCCAATGAGTGCATGTAACAACATGAAATAGAGTGGTACCGCGAAAGTTTTCTTTCGTCTCTATGATTCATCTTCGAATGATAGAGACGGAAGATTTTTTTTACGCGAGTAACACTGCAACATAATCAGAATATTTTTTTGGAGGTTCAATATGAAAGGATACGAAAAATATCAGCGTGCATATTTTATGCCGCCTGAATGTACTTATGACTGGGTAAAGAAGGATTATATCGACAAGCCGCCTATCTGGTGCTCCGTTGATTTACGTGATGGCAACCAGGCTCTGATTGAGCCGATGAGCTTAGAGGAAAAGCTGCAGTTCTTTGAAATGCTGGTTAAAATCGGTTTCAAAGAAATTGAAGTTGGTTTCCCTGCTGCTTCCGAGACAGAATACAACTTTATGCGCGCCTTAATCGACCGCAATATGATTCCGGACGATGTTACCGTCCAGGTTCTGACCCAGGCAAGAGAGCATATCATCAAGAAAACCTTTGAAGCGGTAAAAGGTGCTCCTCACGCAGTCATTCATCTTTACAATTCTACCTCTGTTGCACAGCGTGAGCAGGTATTTAAAAAAAGCAAAGAGGAAGTAAAACAGATCGCCATTGACGGGGCAAAGCTTTTGAATAAACTGGCTTCTGAGACCGAAGGAAACTTCTCCTTTGAATACAGCCCGGAAAGTTTTCCGGGAACTGAAGTGGACTATGCCGTGGAAGTCTGCAACGCAGTACTTGATGTATGGCAGCCAAAGGCTTCTAATAAGGCAATCATTAATATTCCAACCACTGTTGAAAATGCAATGCCGCATGTATTTGCCACTCAGGTAGAATACATTCACAAGCATTTGAAATATCGTGATGCCGTAACACTTTCCCTGCATCCACACAATGACCGTGGCTGCGGTGTCTGTGACGCAGAGCTTGGTATTCTTGCCGGAGCCGACCGTATCGAAGGAACTCTTTTCGGTAATGGTGAGCGTACCGGTAATGTAGATATCATCACACTTGCCATGAATATGTTCTCACACGGCGTTGATCCGAAACTTAACTTCTCTAACCTGCCTGCAATCCGTGAGAAATATGAAAGTTTTACCAGAATGCACGTTTACGAACGTCAGCCATATGCCGGTGATCTGGTATTTACCGCTTTCTCCGGTTCCCATCAGGATGCCATTGCCAAAGGTATGGCATGGCGTGAAGAGAAAAAACTCAACGAGTGGTCTGTCCCTTATCTTCCGGTTGACCCAATGGATGTGGGCAGAACTTACGATTCTGACGTTATCCGTATCAACAGCCAGTCCGGTAAAGGTGGCGTAAACTACATTTTGAAACAGAACTTTGGCATTTCTCTGCCTGAGAAAATGCGCGAGGAAGTCGGCTATCTGGTAAAACATGTTTCCGATGAAGAGCACAAAGAGCTGTCTCCACAGTGGGTATATGAAATCTTTGAAGATAAGTATGTAAAACGCCAGCCTTACTTCCAGATTGAAGAATGCCACTTCAAACAGGTGGATGGTATTATGGCAGAAGCTACTATTGTTCATGGTGGACAGAACCACCTGGTAAGTGCCAACGGAAATGGCCGTCTGGATGCTGTCAGCAACATTATCAAGCAGTACTTCGGCATCAGCTATGAGTTGTCCGTATACGAAGAGCACGCTTTGAGCCATGGTTCTTCTTCCAAAGCTATGTCCTATGTAGGAATCACCTGCTATGGTCAGATGTACTGGGGTGTTGGCATCGACGACGATATCATCAAATCCTCTATCAGCGCACTGGTTGTTGCAGTAAATCAGGTTCCTTCCATAAAATCCAGTGTTGAGATTCAGGATAAGCGCTTAATGGAAATGAAGAATTACATTCAGACAAACTACCAGACCGTTACCTTAGAGGATATGGCAAAACAGTTCCATCTCTCTGAGCCGTACATTTCCAAATATATTAAGGAAAAATCCGGTCAAACATTCGTTGAACTGGTTCAGGGTGTCCGCATGAAAAAAGCAAGAACTCTTTTAAAGAACGGAAATATGACTGTTGAAAACATTGCATACTCCGTGGGTTATCAGAATGTAGAGCATTTCAACCGCCTCTTTAAAAAGAAATACGAGATGACACCGGTACAGTACCGCAATTCCTGTAGTAAATAAATCTTGATTTAAGAATTTAATTAAAGAAACACGCTTAGACCTTGTACTAAAAAAGTACTCGGACTAAGCGTTTTTTCGTAGTTTCTATCTTCCCGGCAAACTGTTATTTCCAACCGACCATCGGGTCTGATTAACTGCCGTATCTGATTGCAGCGATATCAGTCAGCTACCATATCAGGTCGACTGCCTTACAATCAATGTCGGGATTGTAATATAAGACTGGGCATACAGATTCGGTTTTCTGATTTTCTGGAGGATGTATTTTCCCGCCTGTATTCCCATGTCATACATATCAATATTTACTACGGTCAGCTGTGGCTTCAATATCTGCGAAAATGGATAATCATCAAAAGTAATGACCCTGATATCCGAAGGTATCTCTATTCCGGCATGATGCAGTGCATTGACGCAGCCATAAGCAATGTAATTGTTGGCACAGATGATGCCATCCGGTCTTACTTTATTGGAAAGAATCTCTTTGGTCATCTCATAGCCACTGTCACACTGGGATTCCCCGCGCTGCACATAATCCTTCGGCACCAGCACATCATGATCATTCAGAACCGACAACACGCCGTCCAGACGGTGCATGGAAATCTTATCCTCTTCCGTTCCGCCAATAAACGCAAGGGACTGACAGCCCTGCTCCAGCAGATGTTTCGCTGCCAGTTCACCCGCCAGGCGGTTATCAATATCAATCCAGCAGAAATGGCTGGTAAAGTTAGGATTGCCAATCACCAGATGGGGAATGGATTCCTGAAAAATCATTTCATCCAGTTCTTTAGAAATAACAGCCGCATGAATGATATAGCCATCTGCCGCCTTCTCTTCTGCTGCTTTGTGGATATAATCCCTCGCTTCTACAGATGACATATTCTTTATCACCAGGCTATAGCCTTTTTCCGTTAAGACATGCTCCATCCCACACACCATTTCAAACATATGCGGGTTGGCAAATCCTGCATTCTTCCCCAGCGAGGTCACAAAGACAATGGTCTTTGTAGACTGTGTGACAAAATTTCTCGCCCGGAGGTTCGGATGGTAATCCAGTTCCTGCATAACCTTTTTCACCCGGTCTATGGTCTCCTGAGAAATGGAATAAGAGCCATTCATAACCTTTGAGACCGTTGCCGTAGACACCCCTGCCTGCTTTGCCACATCCTTAATCGTAACCGCCATTTTCTGTCCTTTCTGCGCCAAAATAATTTTCCGCCACCATATCTGTATGCTATTGCCCGGTATCCTGTTACCATGCAATGCGTGCTATCACTCTTCCACTCTGCCTTTTATTATTACATAACCGTAGCCGTCTAATTTACTTCCCAGCAGTCCATGCACCAACAGAATCTCACTCTGTCCACTGCCCGGCTCTGCCAGAAATGCCGCAACGTCCATCGGTTCTTCATTCCTGTTTATCATAACACGAATCCGCTCTGTAGCACTATATCTTTCATAAATGTAGAGTCCGCCCTTTTCCTGGGTGTAAACCGTACGGAAATCACCTCTTCGCAGCAGTTCTTCTTTCCTGCGTAACTGAATCAGACTCCGCATAAAAACAAAAAGAGAATCGGGCGAATTCTGTTCAAAGGATTTCTCCCGGAGTTCTTTTTCTTCCGCAGCTTTTGCTTTGCATGCCTGTTTCCATGGCATTGCCTGCCGGTAGTCCGCCTCTTCAATTCCGGTTATGCCAAGCTCATCACCATAGAAAACGGACGGCATGCCCGGAAATGTCATCTGGAAAATCAGTGCCAGCCGGTACTGCCATTCATGTTCATTGCAAAGGGAATAGAACCGGCTCACATCATGGCTGTCTAAGAGATTTAACTGTGCAAACACGGTCTGTTCCCGGTAACGCATCCGCATATTTGTAACCCGGCTGTCAAATGCCGCGCTGCTGATGCTCTCTTCTCCAAAGAAGCGTTTACAGTGTTTCCGGAAATCATAATTCATCGTTGAATCAAATATGGTTCCATCCAGCCAGTGATTGGCAGTCTCCCAGACTTCACCGATTAAGATTGCCTCAGGGTTGACTTCTTTTACCTCCCGGTAGAATCTGCGCCACAGGGCATCATTAATCTCACTTGCCACATCTAACCGCCAGCCATCTGTGTGAAATTCTTCCACCCAGTATCTCCCTACTTTGCAGATAAAATCTGCCACTTCCGGGTTTGCCGTATCAAGCTTTGGCATCATCCTCTCGTAACCGAAGCATTCGTAATTCGGATACTCCTCCGGGTCTTCGGGGCGGATAACCGGGAATTGCAATCCATAGAACCAGTCCTTTTTATCGGATGCTTCGCCTTTCTGCACCACATCCTCAAATGCCGGGAAATGCCAGCCGCAATGATTAAATACACCATCAATAATCACCCGGATTCCGTTGGCATGGAAGGTGTCCACCAGCTCTTTAAAATCATCATTTGTTCCAAAGCATGGGTCAATGTGAAAATAATCCAGCAAATCATATTTATGATATTCGCCTGCTGCAAATACCGGATTAATGTAGATGGCATTGACGCCAAGGTTTTTCAGGTAATCCACATTTTCGGTAATGCCCTTAAGACAGCCTCCCAGCTTTCCTCTTACCACATTTCCTTCAAAGGCGGCTTCTGTTGGCTTGCCGCTGATATACGTTTTTCCTGTAGCAAAGCTGTCCGGAAAAATGTTGTAAATAACGGCATCCTTCGCCCACTCCGGTGGTCTTACAATGTCTGCTCTGTGATTAAAGGGAAGCTGGTAATATTCGGAGCGGTCATCCACCAGTTTTGTACTGAAGCAGTCTCCGTAATAATAAATTTCTTCCGTCCCACTTTCCAGCCTGAAATAATAGCACAGCCGCTTATAGGGGCGCACCAGCTTCACCTCATAATAGTCAAATAATTCACTGCCTGCCACCACATGCATTTCTGCTTCCGTGAAAATTACCGGTGTCAGGCGGCATGCCCGGTCTCCGAAATACAACCTGCAGCGTTTGATATCATCTTTGGCTGTACGGAGCCGGATTGTCACATGCTCTTCGTCTGTTCCATATGCATACTGTGACATGGGTATATGTAAAATTGCACTTTTGTTCATTCTCTGTCCAGCCTTTCTTAACCTTTTACACCTCCGGAGGTCAGTCCGGTTGTCATATTTTTCTGAAGTGCAAAGAACACAATCAGAATTGGTATCGATACCACAATGGAAGCTGCCGCAAATATCGGCCAGCTTCCGCTCATTTCCGTTGCCTGCAGGGAGTATAAGCCTGCTGCTAACGTATAGGTATCGGAACCTGTCATAAAATTGATTGCAAAAATGTATTCATTCCATACATAGATAAGCACCATCATGGCTGTTACTGCGATGGTCGGCTTTGCAAGCGGCAGTACGATTCTCGTCACAAGCTGCACAGGCGTTGTACCGTCAATCATTGCCGCCTCTTCAATTTCTACCGGAATCGTGTCAAAATATCCTTTCATATTCCACAGGGCAAATACTGCCATGGTTCCCGTGTATACAATAATCAGACCTGTTCTGGTATTAATCAGTCCCATGGGTGACAGCAGCTTATACAGCGCTGTCATGGAAAGCAGGGATGGAAATGCATAGAGCAGTATCAGTGTCCGAAGGATTGCTTTTCTGCCCGGAAATTCCTTTCTGGAGAAAACATATGCCGCCGGAATTCCTGTTCCAAGGGAAATTCCAAGGGTTACTACTGCTAATATCAGACTGTTTTTCAGCCACAGCATAATCGGTTTTTCCGTAAATACTGCTTTATAATTTGCCAGTGTGAAATGCTTCGGCAGGAAGGAAAAATTTGTACTCAATAAGCTGTTATCCGCATTTAGGGACACGGAAAATGCATACAATACCGGCACCAATACCACAAAGCAAAGCAGGATAAGAAAGATATTTGCAAAGACGAGTCCAATATTTTCTCTTGTTCGTTTCTTCATGTTAGTCCGTCTCCTCCTTTGGCTTCATATTGGTCAGCACAGAAAATACAATCAGAATGACAAATATTATCATGGAAATTGCAGAACTGTAGCCGTAATTGTTCGTTATAAATGCCTTTTCATAGGCATAGGTCAGGATTGTCTGCAGATTTGAACCGGTCTTGGCACCCACCTGCTGTGTCAGCAGGAACAGGATATCAAACTGCTTAAAAGTAGTAAATGTTGTAATTACAACCGATGGTGCAATGATTGGCTTGATCATCGGAATCGTAATATACCACATTTTCTGTAACCAGGTTGCTCCGTCCAAAACAGCACTTTCGTAAAAGCTCTTTTCAATACTCTGCAATGCACCGTCCATAATCGTTATCATAAATGGAAGTGCCAGCCAGAGGTTTACGGTGGTACAGCATAAAAATGCCATACCATCGCTGCCCAGCCATTTTACAGGCCCGATGTTGTACTTTGCCAGCCACTGATTGAGCAAACCGAACTGGGAGTTAAACATTCCTGTTTTCCACAGAAGAATGGATACATAGCCCGGCATTGCCCAGGGGAAAATCAGCAGTGTCTTATATAGATTTCTCAGGCGGAGCCGCTTTAAGTTCAGCAGATTTGCCAGTAAGAATGCTATGATAAGCTGCAACACCATATTTACAATTGTCCATAAAATCGTTACCAGAAATGCCTGTATAAAGCCATTATCCAGCACCAGCAGGGCATCCTTATAATTTTTCAGTCCAATCAGTTCATAATTATTCCAGTGATACACATTCATATTGGACAGTGAAATGTAACCGGTATACAGGATTGGAAAGATTACGATGAGCAAAATCAGTATCAGGGATGGTGCCGACCAGGAATAGGCAAACAGGATTTCTTTTTTCTTATTTTTCTTCAATTTGTTACCTCATACTTTCAATTAACTGCAACGCCTCCTGCTGCGCCGCCTCTGCACTTTCTGTCACATCTTTTCCACTCATGTTGACATCGGTTAAAAGATTACCAACCACCGTCCACATTACATCCATTTCCGGAATATTCGGCATCGGTACTGCATGTTCTGCGGTATCGTGCATTGCCATAACCACTTCATCTGATGTGATTTCATCCATTTCATAGCAGCTTTCCATCGCCGGTGCACAGCCGCTTGCTTTTGCAAGATCCACCTCTACTTCCGGATCCATTAGGGCACGAAGTACTTTTTCTACCGCATCCTTCTTATTTTCTGCAGCATTTTTCAGCACATGAATTCCCTGCACTCCCATATATGGAGAAATCGGATTTCCGGTCTCGTCAATTACCGGCATTGCTGCCACGCCAACGTCCATTCCGCTTTCTCTTACGGTTGGCACCAGCCAAGGCCCTGCAATGGTAGAATGTGCCATACCTTCTTTAAACAGGGTATTTACCGTTGCATACTCCGTCTCGCCCGGCATCAAATCCACAAATTTCTTGTGATATTCCAGGGCTGCAATGGTTTCTTTGGAATCCAGCCCCGGTGTACCGTCGGCTGAGAGAATCGTACCATTAAAGCCATTGATCCAGCCTGCTGCATAGTATGGCGTACTGTGCTGTTCCACAAAGCCATAGTGTCCGCCGGCAGTGTTATCCTGCATATACTGATACAGTTCTTCCGTAGTCTGCGGCACTTCATCATCCTTCATATAAAGCCGGTTATACATGAATAACAAAGTCTCGTAATAGACAGGAAGCTGATAGATTTCTCCCTTGTAGGTTGCTGCCTCTAAGGTATTATCCATATATACATCCAGTTCCTCTTCCGGGATAATGTCTGTAATCGGTGCAAGAATGTCCATCTCTGCATATACTCCAATTTTATCATGGGCAAAGAAATACATATCCGGTGCTGCTTTCGGGTCACTTCCCACCATCTTAAGGCTTTCTGTCAAATCACTTTTCTTCTCCAGCACAACATGTACATCCGGTTCCAGTTCCTCCAGTTTCTTCTGAAGGACTTCCGCCACTGCATCTTCTTTATCATGCCAGATTGTTATGGTAGTCTTATCCGTCTCTGACACGCTGTTTCCGCCACAGCCGCTTAACAATCCTGCTGCCATGGTAAGTGTAAGTGCCATTGACATCAATTTACTTCTAACTCTTCTTCTCACTTCTGTCCTCCTGTCTTTTACTTGTGACTTTTTCTTGGTTCTTATTTGTTTAATCTTTATTTATTTTTTGCATTTTTCTTTGCTACAACTATTATAATCACAACTGCTGCAGCAATAACTACAATACCGATTACGATTGGAGCAGTATTGTTGCTTCCTGCCTCTGCTGTCTCTGCCGGAGCTTCAGTTGCCGGTTCTGCTGCCTCATCTACCTGTGGCTCTTCATAGCTTACTTCAAAGTTATCGGCATCTTTTACCACAAGCCAGATATCCTTTCCTGTATCCACAGAAATATCACTGGTCTGAACACCTCCTTCATTTCCATTGACAATAATGGAATTTACCCAGCCCGGCACTTCTTTTATGAGCCATCCATTTTCGCCTTCTTCTAAGGCTTCGCCCGGCCAGGATGCAAATGCATTGGTTCCGTCCGGTGCCGACCATGCCCAAAGGCAAGGTGCATCCCAGTCAGACGGTGTGATTACATGTACGGTTATATTTGCTACCTCTGCTTTATCCGGGTCTGTATAACTAAAATCTGCTTTTCCGTCTGCATCTACTGTAACCCAGACTTCTGCGGCATCAATAGAAATGTCATCGGTCTGAACACTTCCTTCGTTAGCATTGATAATAATCGAATTTACCCAGATTGGAGCTTTGGCGGTATACCAGCCGTTGTCATCCTGCTTCATTTCCATGCCCGGCCATGCTTCAAATGCGTTAGTTCCATCCGGTGCTGACCATGCCCAGAGGCAAGGATTTTCCCAGGCTGCATCTACTTTTGCATGGATTGCAAATTTCTCCACATATTCCGGTGTCTCACCGGTGGTCTGCTTGTCATAGGTTACTTCTGCATTATCTGCGTCTGTTACGGTAATCCAGCAGTCCTTTTCTCCATCCAGCACCTGCTCTGCAGTCTGGACATTTCCATCATTGGCATTTACAATCACATGATTTACCCAGGTTGGAACCCAGATGTAATACCAGCCTTCATTTGCGCTGTCTGCGTCCATCTCTTCGCCCGGCCACGCCTCAAATGCATTATTTCCATCATCATCCCATGCCCAGACACATGGATTTTCCCAGTCCTGCGGCACCTGTACATATACTGCTTTCTTTGCATCCGTTGCTTCGTCTGCTTTTATTGTCTGCGGTATCATGGCTATCGTCAATACTGCCATAAAGCAAAATGCAATTATTTTTTTCATCACTTTACTCATAAACATTCCTCCTATACATCCTTCATCAGTATCTTCCAAAACAATCTGCGCGCTTTTTGTTTGATAAGCTGATTATATTTCACCCGAAATTGTCGGTCAATTCTTATTTAGGTAATCGTTTTCCCTTATTTTATGGTGATTTTTACTAATTTGTTTTGGATTTTTTGTAGATGTTTCACAGTGATTTCTTATCAATGTGCACAAAGAGGAAATTTTTGTGAATTATTAACGAAACAGTTTCCCTGTGGTTTCCTTACCAGATACCGGGAAATGTAAGAACTACGCTTTGCGAATTTCTCAGAACAAAGAATGTGCCTTGGCACATTCTCGCGCCTGCGGCGGTCGCTTGCGACATCTACCTTATACGCCGCAGTGCGCATCTTCGCGGAGCGTTTTTTACTTTACAGGAATGCAATTTCCTGTAAAGTAAAAAAGGTATACCGGCAGCAGCCGATATACCTTTCTTATTTATAATAACTTATGCCATACAATACCAGAAATTGCAGCGGATATGCCGCATAAAACAGCCATTTAAGGCTTCTTCCCCTCTTTCCGTTGCACGCCAGCATAATTGGCAATGCGCCTATCATCATCCATTGATAGAACTCCGTAAGCAGGGATAAATCCGATGTTCCAAGGGGAATGCCCACAAATGAACTGCCAAAATATATGACATCCGCTAATTTATGATAGCCCCAAAAAGAAAACCTGCTCATAATCCGATACAGGATATCTCCCTGGCACATAAACATATACGCCCCACAGAACAGGATATAACGCAGTGCAAGCTTCCACTTGTTCTCTACTGCACAATACAGCCATACTCCCAGCACAATAAAGAACACGCCGCCTTCCGCATCCCAGATTCCACCCAGTAGCGGGAAAATATAATTTGTCCGTAAGACTGTTTGCAACAGCGCATTACCGCGCCATACGTAATCAAACGCCTCTGCCAGAATTGCAAGTCCCATCACCATAGCCTGCCAGAAGATATATATCCCAATGTATGTAAAAAACTTTTTCTTCTCTTTCCGGTTTTCCCATATACAGATAAGCACGCCGGCGCAAAACAGGGTTGTAAATATATTATGATTTTTCGGTTGATACGCCACATAGTCCAGTTTTCTCTGCAGCATACACATAATCTGATTAAAAAATACCATTCCGACATTTGCCAGATATAGACGCAGCAGATATTTCTTTCGATTTCTTGTATGCTGGAACCCCACCGCCAGTGCATAGAAAAACAGCGGTGCCGCTAATCTTCCCAGCCACCGAAACCATATAGGCGAGTCCGGAAAGAACTCGCCTATATGGTCAATCAGCATCAGGATTAATGCTATGATTTTGATTGTGAATATGTTCATTTTTCATCCTCTGATATACCGATTTTACCGTCGATATAAATATTGCTCATGCCTCTCATGCTTTTCTCGCGTATTTTTTGCTCATTCTTATATCTCGAAATAACTTTCTCCCTTTACTGCTAATAGGTGACTGTACTGCTATATGTTGTTATTGTTTCACCATTCACAGTATAAACTGCACGTACACGATAATTTCCTCTTGTGCCAGCGACATAATTCTTAGTCAAATCCAATCTATAGCCTGTTGTAGAATCAAACCAGCTTGTTACATCCGACCAGCTCTTACCTGACTGTCTCTGCAATGTCATAGTAGTTGATATAGATGCTTTTACTTTGGCATTAACCAATGCACGTGCTGCAAATGTAGAACCATTCAGCTTTAGCCCTGTACTATAGGCTGCAATATTGGCATATCTTGCTTCTACTATTCTGTCCACACAACTATCAACACCTGCGCCATACACTACGGTGCTACCACCAGTCATACACATGCAAAGACATAATGTACAAACAATACTCAGGATTTTCTTTTTTAATATTTTTCTTTTCATTACAAAACCTCCTTTCCACCTGTTCTACTTATGTAACAACCGAAAAAGAGGTTTTATGACAATTTTTTCCAATTTTTTAATATTATTTTATTTCACTTACTATTTTATTGTTTCTGCCATCCTGATTAATTCTTCTTTTGTTAAATCTCCTGCAATCATGTAAAGATACTTTCCATCTTCCCAAACGAAATTTCCTCTTTCTTCATCCAATGTATCATCCGAAATAAAATATCCTTTAAGATTCTCAATCATAACTTCCTGCTGTTCACTTCCATTAGAACTGATTCCTAGATTATCTACTATATCGTTGCGCATCTGCCAATACATCATGCCTTGTTCCTTATCGTTTGTATAACATTGTTCATATGTTCCCCATTCTTCTTTATGAACCTCTTGCTCCAGTGTATACCCTTCCGGCACCCACTGCGGTTTCTTGCAGACAAATTCAAAATCTTCCTCTGAATCCAGTTCAGCACCAATCTCCATTGTGTTCTTCTCGTTGTCCTCTATTGCCACCATTTCCAGATTCTCCGGTTCGCCCAGATTCAGTTGCACATGGTCGGTATACCCGGTCAGAATATATTTTCCGAGCGGACTCTGGAAAAAGCCTCTGCCCATTACGGTTGTTCCGAGAATCAATATAAGTACTGCCACAACCATAATGACACGCCGTCTGCCATGCACCGGATAAAGTGCCGGTATCGTGCGTTTTCCCATGCCCGGTTGCAGCAGCACTTTTATTTTCTTTCGAAATGTCCTTGAAAAGCGATGCTTTGGTGCAGCCATTGCGTGCTTATAATCTGCCTCACACGCCGATGTGATAGCATCCTTCAGTTCCTGTTCTGTCATAATGAATTCCCCTTCTCTAACATTTCCTGCAGTTTCTTCCTAGCCCTGCTGGAAATGTGTCTTGCATTGTCAACTGTTGTGTCAAGAGCAGTTGCAATTTCTTCATAGCTCAATTCATTATAATATCGTAAATATAATACGTCCTTATATGGATATTTCATTCTGCCGATAAGTTCTGACATGCTACTGCCATCCGGAAGTTCAAAGATTTCTCCGTCTCCCTGAGACTCCTACAGCAGATTTTCAATCGTTTCCTCGTCCATTTTGCTTTCGCGGTTCCGCCTACGATATACATTAATTGCTCTGCTCCTAACTATAGTAACAATATAGTTCCACGCTTTATGACAGTTTTCACGAGAAATTTTATCCAAATTATTTATAATTGCAATATAGCTTTCCTGCACAGCATCTTCCGCATCTGCAGAATTCTTTAAAATTCCATATGCCACATGGTACATTGCAGAGTCAAACTGCTCACTCAACTTTCTGCAAAATTCCCTGTCCTCTTCATTTTCGATTAGTTCAAGTAACTGAAACATAACACGCTCCCATTTCCTCTGCTGTTCTTTTCCGACGCTTATGCCGTCTTATTTGCTAAAGTTTCTGCCTACTATTACTCCTCCTTGCAGACATTAACCCATTCTGAATATCCGGAGCACTGCTCCAGTTCCGGGATTGTCAGCTCAATGGCACTGTTTCCACTACCACATGCCGGAAATACTGTTTCAAATTTTTTCAGGCTTTCATCAAGATATACTTTTATACCCTCTTTGATTCCAAAAGGGCAGACTCCGCCAACGGCGTGTCCGATATAGTCTTCCACTGCCGCTGCCGGAATCATTTTTGCTTTGGTTCCGAAGGTTGTCTTATATTTGTGGTTGTCGATTCTGGCATCTCCCGCAGCTACAATCAGAATCGGCTGTTCTCCCACCAGAAAAGAAAGCGTCTTTGCAATACGCTCCGGCTCACAATGAAGTGCTTCTGCTGCCAGTTCCACTGTCGCACTGGATTCTGCCAGCTCCATAATCCGCTCCTCCATTCCAAATTCTTTTAAATATGCTTGCGCGCGTTCAATTGACATAGTTACGCTTCCTTTCCTTTCATCATTTCTAATAGCTGATTTTATCAAGAATTCCAGACAGATATGCAATGGCAACACCATAGTTGCTCATTGGAACTTTCTGTTCTTTTGCACGTTCAATTCTCGTCATGACATATTTTTTATTAAACATACAGGCTCCGCACTGAATTATTAAATCATAATTAGATAAGTCTTTTGGAAAATCTGTTCCGCTGACGATATCCACTGTCAGTCCTGCTCCGATACGTTTTTTCAGCATATTCGGAATTTTCTCCCTGCCGATATCCTCTTTCAGTGGTGCATGGGTGCAGCATTCTGCAATCAGTACCTTTGATTCTTCCGTAAGACTGCTAATGGCTGCTGCGCTCTCTTTGTAGTAAGCGAAATCTCCCTTGTACTCTGCAAACAATACGGAAAATGAGGTCAGAAGACTTTCCTGCGGCTTCTTATCATATACTGTACGGAAAACCTGGGAGTCAGTAATAATAAGCTTTGGTGGTCGCGCCAGCGCCGCCAGCGTATCCTCTAACTTATCCGTTGTACAGCTCATTACAAGACATTTATGATCCAGCAAATCACGGATGGTCTGTACCTGTGGCAGAATCAGTCTGCCCTTTGGTGCCTGGATATCCTGCGGCATAACAAGAAGGACCAAATCTCCTTCTTCTACCAGTGCTCCGGTTATGGTTTCTTCACCATAATCATCCGGCACAAGTCTTATTAATTCTTCTTTAAATTTTTCTATATCTTCCTTGCTTTTCGAGCTGATAACAAGAATTTCCTGTTTTGTCTCTTCCTTAAGCTGTGCTGCTATGGAATCTGAATCTGTCAGTGTATCCGCTTTGCTCAGTACACATAAGGTCGGTGTATGTTTTTCTTTAAAATAGTGGAACCATTCTAATTCTGCCTGATATTCCTCCCAGGAAAACAATAGCACCGCAATATCCGTTTTCTCTGCGGCTTTTTCCGTCTTCTCTACACGCATTTTCCCCAGTTCGCCCACATCATCCACTCCCGCCGTGTCAATAAATACACATGGACCGATGCCATGCACTTCCATCGGCTTGTAGACGGGATCCGTTGTAGTTCCAGCTACATCCGATACAATTGCTACCTGCTGTCCGGTAAATGCATTAATCAGAGAAGATTTTCCGCTGTTTCTTTTGCCATAAAAACCGATATGTATCCGGTTTGCACCTGGTGTTTCATTCAATGACATCGCTAAAGACCTCCTAGAATCTGAAATCGCGCTGTCCTTCCTCAATTTCTTTCAGATGACGTTTTGCAATTTCTCTTGTTTTTTCATTTGGTACTTTCTCTATCTCCTTAGCAATCAACGCTTCTCCGATTTTTCTGGTATCTTCAGAAGCATAATCAATCAAATATTCCTTCAATGTCATCAGTGCATTCGGATGACAGCAGTTTAAAATCTGCTGGTTCTTGCACAGACTCATGAAACGGTCTCCCGTTCTTCCCTCTCGATAGCATGCGGTACAGAAGCTTGGGATATAACCCATATCCATCAGCCAGTGTACTACCTCATCCAGAGTTCTGGTATCGCTGACATCAAACTGCTCGGAACGCTCGTCTTCCGGCTCCGGATGATCATAGCCACCTACGGAAGTCTTGGAACCACCACTAATCTGGGATACACCAAGGCGGATAACTTTCTCACGTACCGCCTGGCTCTCTCTGGTAGAAATAATCATTCCGGTATATGGAACTGCCACACGGATACATGCACAGATTTTTGCAAAAATATCATCACTGATGCCGTTGTCGAATACATCCGGATCAATGTCATCGGCACGTTTGATTCGTGGCACGCTGATGGTATGTGGTCCTACTCCATGCACTGCCTCCAAATGTTCTGCATGCATCAGAAGTCCTGCAAATTCATATTTGTAAAGTTCCAATCCAAAAAGTACACCTAAGCCAACATCATCGATGCCGCCTTCCATGGCACGGTCCATGGCTTCGGTATGATATGCATAATCATGCTTTGGTCCGGTTGGATGTAATTTTTCATAGCTTTCTTTATGATAAGTTTCCTGAAAAAGGATGTAAGTTCCGATTCCGGCCTCTTTTAATTTCCGGTAATTTTCTACGGTTGTTGCAGCAATATTTACATTAACACGACGAATTGCACCGTTTTTGTGCTTAATGCTGTAAATGGTCTTAATACACTCTAAGATATATTCGATTGGGTTGTTCACCGGGTCCTCGCCTGCTTCAATTGCCAGACGCTTGTGTCCCATATCCTGTAATGCTGTTACTTCCTGACGTACTTCATCCTGTGTCAGTTTCTTCCGGGCAATATGCTTATTTTTTCCATGGTACGGGCAATACACACATCCATTGATACAGTAATTGGACAGATATAATGGTGCAAACATTACAATACGATTTCCATAGAAATCTTTCTTAATCTGTTCTGCGAGGTCATATACTTCCTGGATTTTCTCTTCGTTCTCGCAGGCCAGCAATACTGATGCTTCTCTGTGAGTAAGCCCTTTCCGTAATTTTGCCTTTGCAATGATTTCGTCAATAAGGGCAAGATTGTCCTTATTTGCCTCAGCATATGCCAGAGTCTCTTCAATCTCTTCGTGGCAGATAAATTCTTCAGCCTTTAATGATGCTTTGTTATACATAATGTTTCCTTTCTTCCGGGTCAGAAGCTCTTTCCCGTTGGTTATTATATGGTGATTTAAGAAATACCTCTTGTATTTCCTTTATTTATATAAATGGCGAATCTCCTCTTGAAACCACCAGTTTATATCCAATGGATTCCATACGGTTGCCAAGACATCCACGGCATTCCGCTGCCTCTTCCCCGGTACAGATTTTATTATCGTAAAGGGCATACTTCTTCCGCACCTTTACCGGTGACAGATTTGGCATTACCACATTTCCTCCTGCTAAAATGCCAAGCTCCCTGCCCCTTGAATGGATAGTTCCCAATGCTGTAGTTGCCGGAAGCAATACCTTCGGCAGCATCAGGCGGATAATTGCCAGTAAAAACAGCGTCATCTCAAGACTTCCCGGCTCCATCTCTCCAAACGGCGTATCCTTTTGCGGAATAAACGGACCGATTCCTACCATATGCGGATTGAATGCTTTCATAAAAGCAAGGTCTTCCACCAGATTATCTATGGTCTGATAAGGAGAACCTACCATAATGCCACACCCCACCTGATAACCGATTTCCTTTAAGGTATACAGGCACTGCTTGCGGTTTTTAAGAGACATTTCTGCCGGATGGAGCTTCCCATAATGGGCTTCATTCGCAGTCTCATGACGTAATAAATAGCGGTCTGCTCCTGCCGTGTAAAGTCTTTCATAGCTCTCCCGGCTCCGCTCTCCTAAGGACAGTGTAATGGCACAGTCCGGGTAAGCAGCTTTTATCTTATGAAGTAAATCTTCCAGTAAATCATCTGTGTAGTAGCCGTCTTCGCCACCCTGCAGGACAAAGGTACGAAACCCTAATGCATAACCACTTTCACAGCAGGATAGGATTTCTTCTTCACTCAGGCGGTAACGTTCTGCATTCTGATTGCTTCTTCGGATGCCGCAATAGATGCAGTCATTCTTACAGTAATTGGATATTTCAATCAGTCCTCTGGTATAAACTTCATTTCCAAAGGTCTCTTTCTGTCTTTTTCTCGCCAGTTCAAAGCCGTACTCTGCAATTTCTTTATCGGTATGCAGTTCTAATAATTCTTTATATTCTGCCTCTGTAAGCTGTGTATCCTGATACAGCTTATCAAACAACTCTTTTCCTCTATTCTTCATGTCTGGTCACCACACTGGAATATGCTGTTTTTACACTGATTCCCGGTAATTTTCCGATTTTACCGGTCAGTGCACTGATGGTATCCTGCGGTGCATCAATTGCTATACTTACGATATTTATGCCTCTCTCCCGGTATGGAATTCCCATTCTTCCGATAATATAAGCTGCATATTCATGTAAAATTTCATTTAATGCTCCGACGGATTCGTCCTTTTCTATTACAATGCCGATTACAGCCACTCTGGTATCTGCTGCCATTTCTTCGTTCCTCTTGTTTTTCTGAATCAACACAATTTCAACGCTCATTTTACGTTTCTAGTATAAGAGATTTATTTTGGGATTACAATTGTCAAGCCCTGGTTTTATGCGTATTTATTGTATTTTTTTACATACTTATAGTCATTAGGCAATACATAGCCATCTTTCGCCTTATAAAGTCGAAAAATCAAGAGACGGAATAAAACTATTCCATCCCTTGATTTATATTATTCTCACAATATTTTTTATTCTTTCCAATCTGCACAGCCCATGTAGTAATTGTAATACACTCGCAAATCTTCTTTTTCAGATTTATCAGTATAATCCTTGTATATACACTTACTTTCCGAATGCATACTAGAACTCTCTAATTTATTTTCTAAATCCCAATTATATATGCTTGCTTCATTCCCACCCAAGACACCTGCTTCATTTATACTCTGTAATTTAGGCAATGCACTACCATGAGTTGTACTCTTATTTCCAGCGTATCCAAATTTTTGTTTTACTGCTATACTTCGTCTATAATAATAATCGTAATTATAAAATTTATGATGAGGATTTCCAAACTTGGTTTCTGTAATGGCTGCATACTGCATGTCATATCCTCCACCATTTACATAAATTTGCGCATAATAGATACCCCTATTAGCATTATGATTTCGAATATCTACATGTACGATAAATGTATCTCCATCAACTCTAGTAGCTTCATACCATGCTATATCTGACTGATCTGCTTTTGTCCATACCGGAGTTATAATGGATGTCACAAAACTTGGCACTTGGTCAATCAAAATGTCAAACGTTCCTGTCACGATATTTTTATTCTGAATTAATACATTAAAGGATATCTGCGGGCGTACAATTTCAAAAGTTGTTGTAACGGCACCCTTATAGTCACGTATACCAGTAATCGTTACATATGCTGTTCCAACTGCCATATTATTACGATAAGATAGTTTATAGTCTACATTTTCCTCCAACTTCTTTCTGCCATCCTTTACAACAACTGGTGGTGTCTGTAGATTTCCATTGTAATTTAAGGATGCAACCGTAAGAACCGTACAATTTTCAATGCTCTTTTCTTTAATTACAAAGGTAACAACTTTTTCTCCGGAGTATACACCAATACCGGAAATGATTACCCTGGCAGTTCCCACATTTCTATTGTTACTGTAGCTTACCGTATAATCAACATCTTCTGTTAATACCTTGCTTCCCATCTTAACGACCGGAACCGGCTTATAAGTCTGTCCGGTATACTGCTCTGAAGCAGGGATTCCGGTAACTGTTGCCTTGGATATGCTGTTGCTGATTTTGAATTTCTTAACAATTGTTCCGGTATAATACTGGGTCAGTGGACGCACAGTAATGGATGCATCGCCTGCCAGCTCATTATTTGCATACGTTGTTTCATAATCTTCATTCAGCGTTAAGGTATTGCCACCACATGCCACATGGATAGGCGGACATATCGGGTTTCCGGTATAAAGCTGTTCCGGAACACTGTCAATAATTGCATCCTCAAGGCTTGCCACAATATTGAAGTAAACGCGCTTGGTCTCATCATAGTTGCCAAGTCCTTTAATTACTACCCATGACTCTCCTGCCCTTAAGTTGTTGCCATTGACAACCTGATAATCCTTCCCTTCTACCAAAAGTTTTCCGTTGTCATAAATCGTCAGTGCCGGGCGGATGTAATTGCCGGTATACTTCTGATCTGGGATTGCTTCTGCCACAGCATTTCCAATATCATGCTTGGTAATCTTATAGTATACCGTAATGCTGTCTTTGTAGTTACCGCTTTCGGTTGCAGTTACCGTTGCACTTGCAGTTCCGATTGCAGTGTTGTTCTCGTAGGTTACTTCATACTGGGAAGAATCAATGGTTAATCCGGTAGAAGTATCTTTTAAAGTAAGTACTGGTTTAATCTCGCTTCCGGTATAATCTACGTTATCGGTTCCGGTAATCTCAATATCTGCAGAAGTAAGTGACTTTCTTGCAATCTGATATGGATATACCGCTGTTCCTACATATCCGGTCTGGTCATTTTCCGTACCAACGATTCCAACATATACTGTTCCAGCATGAATCAGGTCAATGGCACTTGCTTCCGTCGTACAATCTTTATCAATATAGTATTTTACGATGTAATCTTCGTTTTCTGTCAGATAGCTTCCGGTCTTATTGAACTTCACCTGAATGTTCTTCGGCTTGGTATCAAGACCGTTATATACAGTATCGGAAATTCCGGTTACCGTTAAAGTATCATTGGAAAGTAAGGTACCGATGGTAAACTTCTCAATTCGTGTTCCACTGTAGTTACCCTGTCCGGTTACTTTAATCCACGCGGTTCCCACCTGACTGTTATTGGTGGAATATTCATAAGTAAAGTCTGTTCCATTTACCAGTGCTACAATTCCATTTTCCGAATTATCTTTCAGGCTGATATTCGGTGTATAAGTAGTACCCTGAATATAAGGATAGTTCCGGTTTGCCGGGTCAAATCCTGTATCAGAAGCATCGGATAACGCCGCACTGATATTTTCAGAAGAAAGATCCCTTGCCAGAATGGAGAACGGAATTGTCTTGCTTCCGGTATAGTTGGTGGTATCCTTCGGAGTAATCTGAACAAACGGTCCGGAAGTTCCATTTGCATCTTTTACAGCTTCATTGTTAAAGTAATCTGCCACATAATCCACATTGCGAACCAGCGGTTCTGCACTGGTGGATGTCATGTAAACATTTAATTCCGGTTCATACTTGGTTTTTAACGGTACATACTGTGGATCTTCTATTTTAGAGTATACTAAATCTTCAACATTTTTCTTTAAAATGTTAAATTCTACCGTTGCAGTTCCGGTACAGCTTGCCACACCGTGGATTGCTGCATATGGTGCATTTGCCCCGCCGGCGTTCGCTGCATTGATATTATTGCGATACTCATCCACTACATAATCTGTGTCTAACGTAAGGGTCTGTTCTTTGTTATTTTCATCATTAAATGTTAATTTAATTTCAGGCTCCTGTGCCTCACCATTGTAGGTTACATCATCAATCGTCTTGCTTACCGTAGACAAATCACGTTTTGTAATAGTAAAAGTCTTAGTCAGTGTTCCCTTGTAATTGCCCTTACCGATTACGGTAATGGTCTCGGTTGCGCCTGCCGGTGCACTGGATGGATTATCTGCATCCGTCTGGTAATACACACTATAGTTTGCCGGGTCAATTACTTCTGAACCGCCAATCTTCTTAATGACCAGAGAATCCGGCTTAATCAGCTTACCGGTATAAACATAGCTGTCCGCAATTCCGGTAATCTCATAATCTTCCATATGAATGGAATCAATGGTAAATGCTTTCGCCTTGGTGGTTCCCATCAGTTTACCGTTTGCTGTTGCCTGAATGACTACACATGGTCCGTTCTCGCCATTTGCTGCTGCAACTGCAGTATTCTTACGATAAGTTACCGTATAATCTTTTCCTTCTTCCAAGGTATCAAAGGTAGAACCGGTTAATGCATATTTCACAACCGGAACCGGTCTGATTTCCTGTCCGGTATAGGAGAATACATCTCCGCCCAAGTCAATGCTTAAATCATCACTGCCCAGGTCGTATTTAATCGCAAACTTCGCCGATTTCTCACCACTGAAATAAGTTCCGGTTCCCTCAATCGTTACGGTCGGGTCAGTCAGTGAAACAGATTTACCATTTACAATACTCTTAATGTTGTAGTCTGTTCCAAGTGCCAAAGTCTTGCCATCACATACTACAGTCATATTTTCAATTGGCTGTGTGGTTGTATTGTATTCGCTTCCGGTATATTTCTGTGCCGGAATCGTAATCTCAGCATCTTCAATTTTACCGGTAATAGCGAAATTCGCAACATAGCTTCCTACCCAGTGATTCTTCTCAATTCCGGTAATGAGTACACTGGCCTGCCCTGGAACAGTATTATTTCTATAAGACACGCTGTAATGTGTTCCCTCTATCAGACGTTCCTGGGTATCGCTGTCTTTTACATACACGGTAACGGTAGGTTTCATTCCGCCAGATGCTGCCTGTGCCTTATCATACTCAATGGTATCATAGCTTAACTTCACTTCAATCTGGTCAGCAGAATTATTCATATCTCCATCATAGTAGAAGTAACTATTCTTGGTTCCCTTAAAGTTACCGGTTCCTTCAATGGTAATATCCTGCTGTCCAACTTTAAATTTATCTACCTGGGTCGGAGTATAAGTATAATCTACGCCAGGCTGCAGAGTATATGAATATTCTCCAATTCCGGACTCATTCGGAAAACTCTGTGTTACTGTGAAATCCGGAATACTCTTTTTAAAAATGTAACTCATTCCCTGCAAAGATACGCCTACACCATCAATACTTTTCCGCTGAATAATAAACTGGTTCGAACCTGCAATCTTATCTGCAGTATAATTTGCGCTTTCCAGCACACCACAGTAGTTTCCAATACCCTGGATTCTTACATAAGTCGTGCCGGCATTGGTTTTTTCTGCGGCTGTTGCTACATTCTGATAATCCTCATCCGAATATACTTCAAACTGATAATCTTTATTTGCAGATAATAATTTGGAAGAATCCCCATAGCTTACCTTCACAGAAGGAGTCAGCACCTTGTTTGCATAAACCGGGCTGGTAATGTCTACACGCAGCTTGCTTAATTCGTTGATATCCTTCTGATTAATGGTATAGCTTACGGTTGTTGTTCCCGTGTAGTTGCTGTTTTCTGCCGCTTTTAAGGTCAGAGCTGCAATTCCCGCATTAATTGCATTTTCACTGCTTTCAATACTGTATTCCTTATCGGTCAGAATATAGCCGTTGGTGGTAGGGTACTGTAATACAACACCATCTCCGTCTGCGGTAGTAGAAATTACAACCTCCTGCTCAATTCCATTATATGTATAAGTTCCATTTACTCTTGCATTCAGTTCAGATATATCTTTCTTTGCAATGACTGCATATCCGGAAATATCTCCATAATACTGACCCTTGCCGGATACTGCGAAGTAAATCGTCCCCGCATTGATAAATGCCTCATTTGTCTCAGAGCTTACAACATTCTGATGTGCTGCATCACTATAGAAGGAAATGCTATAGGACGACGGATCCGGAATTGCATCCATCATTTTTGTCTCAATTGCCTGAATCATTTCATCCTTATGGGAATTGCGATTATAGGTTCCACCGGAAATATTAAATGCCGGCACAACGGTCGCAATATTTGCTCCAATAAAGAATGTGGTTGTTGCGGTTCCGGTATAATTCTTACCGTCTACTGCTTTGATTCTGACATATACTTTTCCGGAATTCTTATGTTCTGAAACCTGTTTACATAATTCATCGTCATAATATCCTTCAACTTCATAATCCACGCCTGCAACCAGTACACGGTTTCCATCAGATACACTGATACCCGGCTCCACTGCTTCTCCAGTATAACCGCAGTTGCTTGCAGTTACGGTCAGCGTGCTCATGTTCTTTGGCGTGATCTTATAAGAAGTACGGATACTTCCGCCTAAATTAGCATAAGTTCCAAGACCGCTGATTAATACATAATAAGTACCTGCGTCCACCGGCTCTGCAATGACCTTCTTGTATGCAGAATCCGTAAAATAAGTAACCTTAAAGTCTTCGCCCTGTACCAGGCCTTTGGCACCGTTATTATCAGTAATACGGATTGCCGGTACCTGCATGCTGCCATTGTATTCAAAGGTAACCTGTGTCGGATCATAGTTTGCAGAACCTGCAACGATATTACACTCGCATTCATTTAACTTTCTTGGCACAATACTGAAAGTTCCACGGTTCACGCCACCCTCTGCCAGTGCATAATCTCCCGTCAGTCTGATATAAGCCTTTGCATTATTGGTTCCAATTTCGATATTATCTTCACAGGAAACCACTTCTACATACTGGCTGTCCAAGGTGACATTTTTACTACCTTCTTTATAATAAACGGTAATATTTGCAGGATCCGGCACAACAGCACTACCGGTATAAGTCTGGTCTGTAATTACAATATCTGTCGGGCTGATGTTCTTTGGCTTAATCATATAAGTATATACTCTTTCGCCTCCGGCATAGTTACTGCCATCCAGACCGGTTATCTTAAGATAATAGGTTGCTGCATGAATCAGTTCCTGTATGCCCGTAGTGCCTTCCTTATCGTCTGCCGGTTCAGTACATTCCGGATCACGATAAACAGCATAGTCAAAATCCGTTCCTTTTTTCAAAGCATTCCCCTCATCATCGGTTGCTGTCAGGGATAATACCTTGCTCTTACCATCAAAAAAGCTGGAATAACTGGTATCTTTATTAATGACACCTGCTTCTGTTCCGTTGATTGCCAGCTTAAAGGTACATTTATCTAAAGATTTTGCAACAATATCAAAATAAATCGGCTCTGCCTTGGTTCCAAGGTCTCCTTCGTAGTAATCCAGTCCGGTTACCTTCACATAATATCTTCCAATAGAGGTCGGTTCAGATACAGTCTTGGTATACTCCGCATCTTTATAATAAGTAATCTTATATCTGGAATCACTGATAACATCACCGGATGTATTGGAGACGGTAATGTTTGGCACATTTTTCTTGCCATTGTATTCCAGTTCATTTTTATCTAATACTGCTTTACCAAGCTTGTCATAGATCTCAAAGTTGATAAATGCGTTTCCGGTTAAATTTCCGGTTCCGGTAATAATCAGGTTATTGGTTCCGGTCTGTCCTGCAGTAGTTTCATTTCGGTATGCCACGTTGTAGTTGCCGGCAGGAATCTCCACGCCATTCAACTTCACTACTACCTCATTGGTCATATCCGGTTTACTATTCTTTACATAATAATATTTATCACTCTTTAAGGAAACACTGATGCCTGCTGCACTTAAATCTGCCTTGCCAATCAGGAAATTAAAGGTCTTGCTGCCCCGGTACAGAGAAGAAGAATTCGCTGTTACTGTCATCTTCGCTGTTCCGGCATTGGTATTATCTGCCCAGCTTGTGGTATAGTCAGACGCCTGGATTCCTGCGGAATTCTGACTGTCTACCAGTGTAAATTCCGGTCTCTGTGCAGTTCCGGTATAAGTAGAATCGCTCAGTCCATTGGAAACAGTTACAGAATCCGCTCCAATATTATAGTAAATATTGTAACGGTTCTCTGTAATTGTTCCGGAAAATGTATAGTTACTGCTGCTCTTTAATACAATTTTAAAGGAATGTGTTCCTACTGTGGTATTGCTTCCGGATGTATATTCTACGTTATAATCATCTGCTGAAAGGTTTACCATGGTAGAAGTACCGCTTATGATACCATACACCCCTGTAATCGTCGGTAATACATCACTTCCTGTATAATATACATATCCGTCTTCACCGGTTCCTTCCACCCCTTTATAATTAACACCGATATAGCTTAACTTCTGCTGTGCAATCGTAAAGCTCTTGGTGGTCTGCCATCTGTGGCTGTCTCCGATACCAACGATATCAATATATGCTGTTCCTGCGCTGGTATTATTACGGTAATAAACGGAGTAATCCTCTTTTTCTTTCAAAGTTTCTCCATCAATCTGGACCGTAACTGCCGGCTTAACCTCCTGTCCGGTATAAGTATAGGTATCATTTCCGGTTGCAGTTGCACCATTTGCATCCGCTCCTAATGTAATGCTTCCATTGCTCGGAAATGCATCCGCCGCCTCTGCCGGTATTGCCGGAAGAACGCCCGCAATCATACAAACACTTAAAACTAATACCAGTATTCTTTTTCCAACATCCTTGTACTTACGCATAGAACCTCTCCTTGTTGCTTGTTGTTTCCTCATCTTTTTATCTTTACTATATTCCTTTTGCTTTTCAGATTCAAGAGTAACCCTTTTTTCTAAAAAAGCGCAGGAAAAGACACTTCTAAATCTTTTATCGTCCGGAAGTTACTTTTTCTTTATATTTTCCAGCGGATTTTTTCATTTTTTAGAAAATCTTTTTCAGAAAATTAACACTTGACATTTTATACTACCACTGTTACCATTACAAACTGAAAACAAAACATCACTTTGCTAGGGGCGCCTTTGGCTGAGAAACGCATCTGCGTTGACCCTTATTACTTGAACCGGATAATACCGGCGTAAGGAAGCACATAGTTCAACCTCCTGGCAGAGTATCATCTTTAAGGAGGATTTTTTATGTCATTTTTTGCAACATACGACGGCTCTTCTTACCAGCTTACCACCGCTGGTTTTACAGCCCTCGTTATCATCATGATTGCCATTCTTCTGATTGGCTGTGCTATCTTCGGTGGAAAGAAGAAATTCAGTGCAAAGCAGCTTGCATTTTCAGCTATGGCAATTGCCCTTGCCATGGTAACTTCCATGATTAAACTTTTCGATATGCCAATGGGCGGTTCCGTTACTTTACTGAGCATGTTATTCATCGTTCTGATTGGTTACTGGTATGGTCTGGGTGCCGGCTTAACCGCAGCTTTTGCTTACGGAATTCTGCAGTTAGTCGTTGACCCTTACATCATCAGTGTTCCACAGATGTTAGTGGACTACCTCTTCGCCTTTGGTGCATTAGGCCTTTCCGGACTTTTCAGCAAATCCAAACATGGACTTATCAAAGGTTATATCGCTGGTGTATTAGGCCGATACTTCTTCGCGTTCCTTTCCGGCTGGATTTTCTTCGGCATGTATGCTCCGGAAGAATTCCCGAATGCAGTGGTATACTCCCTTGCTTACAACGGTGCATACCTTGGTGCAGAAGCACTTATTACATTAATCATTATCTGTCTGCCACCAGTCCAAAAGGCATTGAATGCCGTTAAGGATATGGCAAACTCATAATATGATTCTGTCCAAAAAGAGCGTCTTTTCTAATTAGGAAAGAACGCTCTTTTTGATTACGCGAGTAGCGAGAAAAATTGCATGCTTGCATGCAGATTTGACGAGCACTGCGATAACTCGAGAAACTCGCAAAGCGTGTTTCTCGTAGTTGCATTTCTGTATTTTCTTAATTTGTCATTAATTACATCTGAATCCATCCGAAAGCATTTGCTATGGAACTGATTAAAATAATCGCTGCAAAGATCGGACAGAGGTATTTCATCATCACTGTAAATATCTTTTTCCTGCGGAACGGGCTGCCGCCCCGGGTTACTTCTTCTTCAATCCGCTGCACTCCCACCACTCTTGATACCAGAAGGCAGGTTGCAATAGCCGCAATCGGCATCATCACGGAGTTCGTCAGGAAATCAAAGAAATCAAGAATCTGCATTCCGATAATTTTTACATTCGCCAATGGTCCATATCCCAGTGTAGAAAGACTTCCCAAAAGAAGCATTACAATACCGACAATTACCGTTGCTTTCCGTCTTTCCCAGCCCAGTTCATCTTCGAAAGTCGATACTGCACTTTCCGTTAATGCAATAGAACTTGTGATTGCTGCAAACAGCACCAGTACAAAAAATAAAATTCCGACTCCGGTTCCAAGTCCCATGCTGTCAAATACTTTTGGAATCGTAATAAACATCAATGATGGACCCGCCTGCAGGGTTTCCGGATTTCCACTGGAAAATGCAAAGACTGCCGGAATAATCATCAGCCCTGCCATCATGGCAATCGCTGTGTCGAAGATTTCCACATTCTTCGTGGACTCTTCAATAGAAACTTCCTTCTTCATATAAGAACCAAAAGTAATGAGAATTCCCATGGCAATGGACAGGGAATAAAACATCTGTCCCATGGCTGTTACTACCGTCATCCAGGAAAAATTTTCAAAATTCGGAATCAGAAAATATTTAACTCCTTTTAATGCTCCCGGTCTACTTACGGAATAAACCGTTATTAATATAGAAAGAACAACCAGCACCGGCATCATAAATCTGGATACCCGCTCAATACCATTCCGGACTCCGGCAAAGATAATCCCCAGCGTAAATACTGCAAAAAAAGCAAAGCAGATTTCTGTGGAAAGCCCGCTGGAAATGAAATCGGAAAAATATCCATCCGATGCAAGCTTACTGCCATTTCCCCTGATATATTCCACTAGATATTTCATTACCCAGCCGCCAATTACAGAATAATATGGCACGATTAAAACCGGAATAATCGCATTTATCCAGCCACCGAAAGAGAGCCAGCGGGATTTTCCAAAGGTATGATATGCTCCCACCGGGCTCTTCTTCGTCATTCTTCCGATAGAAGTCTCCGCCATAATCATCGTATATCCAAAAGTCAGTGCAAGTATAATATAAATCAGCAGAAAGATTCCTCCTCCATACTTTGCTGCAAGATATGGGAATCTCCATATGTTTCCCAGTCCCACAGAAGCGCCTGCTGCTGATAATACAAACCCTATCTTCCCCGAAAATGTACTTCTTTTCTCATTCTGTGTCTTCATTTTGTTTTTCTTCTCCTAAACTCATAATTTCCATAACGCAAAGTTATAAAAATCATAACACAGTCTCATAGTTCCTGCAATATTCTTTCTTTTTTATCATGCTGCCTCTTATTTTCCCTATATTTCTGCTTTATTTCTCCATAAATCTCATTTGTTTTTACAGCGCATTTCCCTGTTTTTTCTTTATTTTCACACAATTTATACTTATTTCACAGATTTTTCACAAATTTATTAGCACTCACCTCTTGACAGTGCTAATAATTAGTGTTATAACGTAGTCAGAACAAAGGAGAGGAACAAAAAGAGGTTCCTAAAACATCCCGGTTCCAAAGAAACAAGGTAAACAAGCATAGATAGATTTATTAAAAAAAGGAGAGATGACTTATGTTGATGCCTAGTATTTTTGGAGAGAATTTATTTGATGACTTCTTTGAGGATTTTCCATGGATGGACGATAACATGGATATGAAAAAGACTGAGAAAAAACTTTACGGTCGTAGAGCCGCACGTCTGATGAAGACAGATATAAAGGAGCAGGACAATGGTTACGAACTGGTCATTGATTTACCTGGATTTAAGAAAGACGAAGTAAGTGCTTCCTTAGAAAATGGTTACCTGACCATCAGTGCCGCCAAAGGCTTGGATGAGGAAGATAAAGATAAGAAATCCGGCAAGTACATCCGTAAGGAACGTTATTCCGGAGCCTGCAGCCGAAGCTTTTATGTTGGTGATGCCGTTACCGAAGAAGATATCAAGGGTGAATTTAAACACGGTATCTTAAAACTCTTCGTTCCGAAGAAAGAAGCAAAACCTGCTGTGGAAGACCACAAGTACATCGCCATTGAAGGATAACAGAACTTTATATAGTATCTGATTCAGATTAAGAAAGGAAGCATGTTATTATGTCAGACAAAAATCCAAAACATCCATTAAAAAAGAAGAAAGTAAAAGCTAAAATTAATGTAGCCGACCATGAGGCTGTTGAGGAAGCCAGAGAAGCTCACAGAAGCAAGAAACATTATTACTAATTACAATAGACTATTTCAGGAGGAATGACTTATGTTAGTACCAAGTATTTTTTCAAACAACTTTGTAGATGATATATTCGATGATGTATTTCCATTCGGAGCTTACAATGCTCCTGCAGCAGACAACCGTGCTGCCATGAACACTGACGTTAAGGAATTTGACGACAGATATGAACTGGAATTTGAACTTCCAGGCTTTAAGAAAGAAGATATCCAGGCTGAGCTGAAAGACGGATACCTCATCGTCAATGCCAAACACCAGGACAACAAGGACGAAAAAGGCAAAGATGGAAAATATATCCGTAAAGAACGTTACTATGGCTCTTACCAGCGTAGTTTCTATGTCGGAAATGGCGTTACTCAGGATGACATCAAAGGCGGTTTTGAAAATGGTATCCTGACTCTGACCGTTCCGAAGAAAGAAGCAAAACCTGCTGTGGAAGAAAAGAAATATATTTCCATTGAGGGATAATACCAGAATAATTAAAAGAGAAAAGGGGCGGTGTGAGTATTCACACCGCCTCTTCTTTTTATGTGAGAAACACGCTTTGCGTGTTTCTCGTAGTTTAGCTGACATTACTTTATCGTCGATGCCCGCTGTCTGATATTCTTATTAAAATTAATCACATTGTGATTATATTCTTCATCCATCAACTCGGAATGAATCATAAAATCTGCAGTTGCCTTATTATTTGCAATCGGGATGTCATATACCTGTGCAATACGAAGCAGCGCTTTTACATCCGGGTCATGAGGTGCTGCAGTAAGCGGATCTGAAAAGAAAATCACGAAATCTACTTTTCCCTCTACTATCTTAGCACCAATCTGCTGGTCTCCGCCCAGCGGACCGCTGTTATAGCCCTTTACTGGCAGTCCCGTCTGGTCTGTAATCATTTTTGCCGTTGTTCCGGTTCCACAAAGGAAATGCTTCTTTAAAGTTTCTGCATTGTCTTTGCACCACTGGATTAGTTCTGCTTTCTTTCCATCATGGGCAATCAATGCAATATTTTTCTGTTTTCCGATTGTCAAAGTAAGAAAATCCGGTTCCATACTCATATTGTGTCTTCTCCTTTATTGTATTATTTTCCAACCATTTTAGGATATCATGAGCAGAATCAGTTCATGATAAACATTTACCGCTCGTCAAATGCATAAATGCATTCTTCTCGCTTACGCTCATTATAACATGACAGGATGATTCCAGACAATATTTGGGTAGAAATCTTCATATAAAAAACGAGCACACCTAACAGTGTACTCGTTTTTTTCGTCGATGCGACAGGATTTGAACCTGCGGCCTCTGCGTCCCGAACGCAGCGCTCTACCAAGCTGAGCCACGCATCGTTATTCAGTTCTTTCACACGCTCAATTATATTAGCATATATCACATTTTTTGTCCAGTAATATTTTTATTTTCTTTTCTACTTAATCGTTTTATGTTGTACTTAAGTCAATCATAAGAACGGCTTTTTCAATGCCGAAGCAACTTTTTTACCAGACCGGATGCACTCATTATTACCTATGGTTCTCTTTCTATTTTTTAAAGTAACCAGGTAAAGGCAGACTTTCTTTCCCATTATAAAGATATTCCATTTCTGATGTTAGAGGACACACCGGACGATCCGGACATTCCATATCTGATTGCTGGAAACTACTCAGAGCTTGTCACCGAGCAGGTGGAATATATCCTAGACCACAGCCCGGAATTAGAGGCAATTGCTTTTGCAAATGATAATATGGCAAAGGCAGGATACCGCGTCTGTGCTGCAAAGAGACCTTTTGGTGGGATATGACATTGCCATTACCGGTTTTGACGACATTGACCACGCAAAAACCATGGAACCACCACTGACCAGTGTTTCCCACAGCAGCTTCCAGTTCAGCTGCCAGGCATTACAGAATGCGCTTATGCTCTGTCAGGGAAAGAAGCCACAATCCTGCTGGATGTCAGCCATTTTTCACCAGAGAAGTTCCTGCGGTTGCCAGCTGCACACCGGCTTTACCACACTGCGTCATATCAGCATGGAACGGCTGCGTAAATGCCTGCCAAAGGATGCCATTACTGCAAGACTGGGCGGTGACGAATTTGTTTCCTTTATTTTAACCGATATATTAAAGCATTCCGACGCAATACTCTATGAGGAAAAAGTCAAACGGCGTGCAAGCATCAGGAAGTAATCTATGACTTACTCTCCAAATCAGCATATAAAATGCCGGATGGTAAATCCATCCGGCATTCTTAAACCTCTCTTTTATTCATCCATTCCCCATTTGTCTTTCATGTATTCTTTTCCAAATCCGGAACCGATATTTTCATTGATTCTCCGGCCAAAGCATGCATAAAATCCAATTATTGCGGCAAATATCAGAATTCCAATAAATATAACCATAGTAAGTTCCCCTTCCTATGTCTCTTTATCTTTTCCAAAGTATAGCACAAGTATGTAAAGATGTCACTTATCTTTTTAAGGAAC
>ULUV01019226.1_pt1 | contig 33716 bp, 15 predicted proteins | sample 1958921 | NCBI WGS metagenome assembly ULUV01 (sample SAMEA4835772, study PRJEB28245) | human gut metagenome | biome: gut microbiome; material: fecal sample | place: Denmark | collected 2008
TCTAAAGATATATGTAATCAAACTTTTGAAATAAATATTAGTGGAGGTCGTTCTGGTCTTTATCAACTTGGTTTTATTGTATGTAAAAAAAATAGTACTCAAGCGTTTAGAACAGATGATTTAAATAATAATATTTTTAAATTTAGTAGAGATGTTCTTGTTGAATATAATGTTGCTGATTTAACTACTGACTATTATAATTATTATAATGTTGGTAATATCATTAATTATAAGAATAGAATATATATTGCTAATTATAATGAAAAAACTGATAACGATGATAGAACTTTAAATAATGGTAAAACATTAGAAGAGGCTGTTAAAGATATTACTATTAAACTTCGTAATAAAGCTGTTAATGCTTATTATAATGATTATACCACTGTTAATGCAGTTAGTGAAAAAGGTCCATATTTTAAAATGGCTAGCCTTCAAATTACTGGTACTGCTGATTGGCAACTTAAAGATATTAATGAAGTATTCAATAATAATCAATATCCTTTTCGTACTTTTAGAACTTTATTTAATGATACAGTTATACAAGGTATTGCAGCACATGAATATTTAAAGATTAATTATAATGCTAAAATAAAAGTAGGCAGTAAAGGTAGTCATAATCTTAAAGAATATCTTGCTTGTCATTGTTTTATTATTCCTACAAGTTATAAATATGAAAATAATCAAACTGTTTGCACTATGCCAAGTACAGTTAAAATAGCTTGTTATGTTTATAACGGTGTTGGATTTACAGAAGATACTGTATTTACTAGTGGGCAAGTATTATTTGGAGATACTATATTTGATATTGATAATTGTAAAATGAGAATTACTCATTCTACTATTGAACCTAGTTATGATTTTAATGAACGTAAAAAGAATGATACTCTTATTCCCGGAGAAGTATATAATTTCTTTATTCATTTTGTTGATAAATATGGTGATGCTAGTAGAGGTTATAAACTATCTAATAAAGATAAATATATAAATAATGTTGTTAATGATGGTTCTCATTGTACTATAATTACTTTTAATTGGAATAATCAAGGTAATGGTAATATTCCATATTGGGCAGTTATTAGTGGAGATATTCCAATATCTACTATTAGTTCTAATGTTAAAAGATATATTGCTAATCATAAAATTGTAGTTTATACTGCTGAACCAATAAATAATCCTACTACTAATATATTACTTAATATTTCTGGTGAACTTGAAGCTACTAATAAAGATGAACTATATACTCTTATATCTAATTATTTTATTGATTATCAAGATAAAGATAAATATAATGATTTATATGTTTATCAAGTTATAAATAGTGGTAGTTATACTCCTTGTAGTAATCAAGTAATAGGTGCTATTGGTGTTGATAATGAAGCTAAATTTGGTTATTACGAAAATATTAATGGTGATGAACTATTTAGAATACCTGATTTAATATTTGATTCTGAAGTTGTTGGTGGTGAACATACTAGAGATTTTGTGTATAATATGAATAATACTTTTAATAAGTTTTATATTCGTGCTAATATTGATACTACTTTATGGAATCAAATTAAAGAATTAGGTTATGTTGGATGGTTTATTAGTTATGAAAAAGTTGAGCCTATTACTAGATATACTGGATTATTAACTAGAAAAGATTATTGTAATATAGCTAGTAATGTTACTTGGCAAAATAGTAGTTGGGCTACTAAACCTGGTTTTGTAGCTAATAATTTTACTAGTGATAAATGTTATTTATATAGTGGTAGATTTGATATTGATGATAGTATTAAATATGATTTTAATATTATTCGTATTGATGGTAAATGTAAATTTGAACCTTATAAAGAGAAACATGATGTAGTTGATATGGTAGTTAATACTACCTATCCTTATAGTTATAATATGCCAATTATAGGTGTAATTAGTAGAAATGAATATAAACCTATTAATAATTATAAACTAGTAGTTGCTGATAGTGTTACTGATAGTAGAGCTGGAAAAGGAACTGCTCTTGAAATGGATGATTATAAGGAATTACTACTTGATGCTGAAACTATGTTTCTCGCAACAGTTCTTAATTGTACTAAAAATATTTATACTAGCAAAGAAAAAGAACTTGTAAGACTTAATGACGTTTGCTATAATGGTGGAACTTATTCTATTGAACATGGATATAATGGTAAAATGACTTATGATGGTGTTCTTGTTTATAATGATAATGGAGTTATAATGAATGAAGGTAATTATAAATTATATACTCCTACTAATAGTCAATATTATTATAGTGGTGATGAACCATGTTGGTTTGATATTCCATTCAATGTTTATATTCAGTTTCCTTTATATAGTGATAAGTTCTTTGAAAGTAAACGTTTTAATAATGAACCTAGTAAAATAGCTTTTAGTATTAAAGAAGACACTGATAAGAAAAGTGTTGCTTTTGGTACATTTGTAGAACCTAAAAATAGTGTTGATTTATTTAAAGACCCAATTGGAAATGTTGACCAATATGTTCCTAAATTGTTAACTCAATATCGTAATGATATTATTAATATTACTCGTTTTGATAAAACTATAAGACGTAGTAATGTTATTCAAGATGAAAGTGAAATTAATGCTTGGCGAATATTTCCTATTGAAGGTTATAAAAATATTACTGAAAATAAAGGAAGTATAACTAATTTAGTTGGAATTGGATATTATCTTTTAGTTCATACTCAACATAGTATGTTTATGTTTGATATAAGTGCTGCACTTAAAACTAGAGATGAAAATGTTCAATTATATCAACCTGATACTTTTGAAGTTGATTATAAAGAAGTTTTTACTAGTGATAAAGGTTATGGTGGACTGCAAGATGATTTAGCATATATAGTTGGAGAATTTGGTTATATTTTTTATAATGATGATTTTCATAAACTTTATCAATTTGATGATGGTCAACTTAAAATAATGGATGAAGATATTAAATTATGGCTAGATAAATATCATCCTAATAAAGTTAGATTTGCTCATGATAAATTTAATAATCGTATTCTAATTAAATTTGATTATACTTATGATAATATTAATCCTAATACTAAAGAATCTATTATAGAATCACATAATGAAGTTATTAGTTTTAATTATAAAATAGGTAGTTTTATTAGTTTACATGATTATTATTTTAATAATGCTTGGTCTACTAAAACTAAATGTTACTTTCAAACTGAACATAACGATGATAGACTTAATTGCCCTCTTCATGTATTTACTCATGAATATAATTATGGTAGATTTAATACTCACATGGGTGATGATAGTAGAAGTCTATATCTAATATCTAAACAAGAAGTTGGCGATGAACCTATATTAGTTCATAATAGTTATATTGATATTATTGTTAATGAATCTTATGAACTTATTAAATTTCTTGAATTTATTAAATATAAAGTACGTAAGATATATATTCCTATTTATAGTGATAATATTAATAATCCTGTTGATTTAAGAGAACATCCTTATGCTGGAGATATACTTCGTATATTTAATGAAGATAATGATACTGATGATATAGATATTAATATTGATAAACTTAATGAATTTAATAAGTATAAAAAACCTTGGTATGAACTTACTCAATATAACTTTAATTATTTCCGTAATGCAATTAAAGAACATCCTAATACAGTAAGTGATAAACTTCGTAGAGTATATGGTAATTATTTTGTAGTTCGTTTCATATTTAATAATTCAGATAATAAGCGCATTGAATTTGAAAGTCTTGAATGTGCTCAAACTCAATTTAGAAAATTATGATACAGTATAGAGATAGACAAAGACAAAAAGCTTTTATTGGTGCTATTATTGGTGCAGCTGCTAGTGTTGCTGGTGGTATAATTAAAGGCAATAAACAAAAGAAAGCTCAAGAAAAAGCTCAAGCTGAAGCTCAAGCTGCACAAAACCATAAAGATGCTTTACAAAATGCTCAAGCTTTAACTAGTGCTTATGCTAATCAAGATTATGTTGATCAATATAATGATAAGCTTACTCTTAAATGTGGTGGTAGAGTTCGACGTAAAGCTAATTTTGGTACTGAGTTTGCTCAAGCTCTTCCCGGTTTAGGTAATCTTGCTAGTTCTATTACAGGAGTTCAAGGACTTGGCGAATTAGGTACTGCAATAGGTCAAGGCATTTCTGCTAATCAACAAATTAATGAAAATAAACGTATTGCTCAAGAAGCTGAACAGCGTAAACAACTTCAAGCTGGTCAACAGCAACTTAATATTACTTCTGATAAAATGACTAATCCAATGACTATGGATCAGCGTTCTAGTTTTATTAATAAATATAAATGTGGTGGACGTAGAAAAGCATGGATTGGTGCTGCTATTGGTGCTGCTGGAAGTTTAATTAGTGGTATGTTTGGCAGTAAAGGACAACAGCCAATTCAAGTTAAACAAGCTGACCAAGCTAGTTATAGTGCTTCTAAAACTGGTCTTGAACGTCCTGAATGGATTACTAATGGTACTGTTCAACAACCTGTTATGCCTCAATCAGTATATCGAGATAGGCTAAATGTATATCGCTGTGGCGGTAGTAGACGCTAGTCTTTTGCTCTCTGTTGAATTATTATATATAGGTATGAACTATTAATCGACTGATAGGCTATCGTTCAGCAGAGAGCCTTAAAATCAATCAAATTACAATTTCTCATTATATTATATAAAATGCCTAGAAAAGATAAAGTTATTCATATAAGTAATTTACCTAGTACATTTAGAGGTAATGTTACTCGTAATGGAAGATTTATTCAAAATGGTATTCCTCCACTTGGTGGAGCTTATGATAAAGTTGCTAAATCTACTGGTTTAATAAGACTTGGTAATGAATTTCTCTATAATGGTATAAACAATTTGGCGTCTAAAGATAATAGAGAAAAATTAATGAATAATACTGCTGGTAGACTTATTAATTATGTTAAAGATTTTAATAAAGAATCTCTTCCTAGTGATGATGAACTTGGACCAACATTTCCATTTAATATTATTCAAACTCCTAGAAGTAATGGAAGAAATCTTCCTCAAAAACAATATGCTGTTGGTGGTAAAGTACCAAATGTAGTTGCTGGTGGTATTGCTCAACCTCTTGGTAATAATTTCTTTTATATGAATGGAAGAAAACATAGTCAAGGTGGTATTGATATTGGTCCTAGTGATAAAACTGGTATTGAAGTAGAAGATGGTGAAGTAGTTGAAACTAATGGAAATGAACTTAAAGTTTATTCTGCACAACCTATTCTTAACGGTGCTAGTCCTGCTCAATTAGTTATGGGTGGAACTAATCCTAATAAAGTATTTAAAGCTCAAGAAGATTTTAAAGATAGAAATAGAATTAATGATGATGGAACTAAATATAAAGAAGGTGGCAAAATTTATCAAGCACCTGATGAATATAAAAGACAAATCGCTGAAAGTGGTTCGATAATTATTGGTGGATATCCTACAATAGCTGGTAATAGAAATTATAAATTTATTAAAAGTCTAACTAAAGCTTCTAGAATAGGTAGAACTGCTACTAATTTTATTAATTTAGGTAGACAAAAGATTTATGATTTAGCTAATAAAATTGATAATACTTGGATTAATCAAGGTATTAAAGAAGTTTATAGAACAACTATCGGTAAACATGGTAGTAATATTCCTAGAACTGTTGATTATATAAATAAAAATAATATAAATGAAAATAAAAAAGCTATGGGTGGATTAAGTAGAGATAAAGATTATGGTTCTAAAAAGAAACCTTATCCTAGTATAGCTAAAAAAGATTTTGCTGGTGGACATAGAAGTTATCCTATTCCTACAAAAGCAGATGCTGTTGACGCTTTAAGATTAGCTGGATTACATGGTAGAAATGATGTTAAAGCTAAAGTTTATAATAAATATCCAGAACTTAGAAAAAAAGGTAATACTGGATTAGTTATTAGTATTAATGGTAATGTTAAGAATGGATTAATTCATTCTCCATCCTCTACGGGGGGTCTACGCGATAAATTTGCTGTTGGTGGAAATCGTATTACAAATAATAATGTAAATACTAATACTAATAAATCTAATATTGATAATGGTAATCGTCGTCCTCAATATTATGCAGAACGCAGACTTCCTTTATTTGAAGATGGTGCTGGTATTACTAGTGGTTTAGTTAGAGCTGGTTGGAGTCATGGAAATAACAAAGGTGTTAGTATGAATAATACTAATATTCCAAGTTTATCTGCAACTAAATCTAGCGGGAAGACCCCCCGTAGAGGACGAAGTAAATCAAGTCAATCAACTCAATCTGTTCCTACTAAAACACCTCCTATTGCTGTTTATAATCGTAATCTACCAAAAGTAGAAGCTAGTATTCCTACTACTTTACCTGTTTCTACTAATACTCCTGCTCAAGGAACTACATCTTCTGATGGTAAAGGCCAAGGTAAATTTAAAAATCTTACTACCGCTGATTGGATTGGACTAGGTAGTAATGTAGCTGGTAGTTTAGCTAGCTATTTTGCTAGTAGAAGAGCTATTAATAAAATGAGAGGTCCGGAACAGCCTACTCTTATTAGTGCTAATAAACTTAAAACTAAATATAATATTAATCCTCAACTTGATAGAATTAGAGAAAATAAATTTGAAGCTTATCGTGATATTGACTCTAATACTGCTAGTAGTCGTGTAAGTTTAGCTCGTAAACAACGAGTTCGTAATGCTGCTGGTCAAGCTGCTAATGAACTTTATGGTAATAAAGAAAATATAGAAACTAATCTTATTAATCAAGATAGACGTAATCAACAAAGCGTTCGTCAATTTAATGCTCAACAATACAATCAATATATAGATAGAAAAGCAGCATTTGATAATGGTATTAGAGAAGCTAAAGTAACTAATATTAATAATTTATTTAGTGGAATTAATGCTGGTATTCAAGATATGATTAGTAGATATGAAAATCGTAAAGCTTTAAATAATACTATTGGTGCTATGAGAGCATCTGCTCCTAATGTAGATGATAGAATTATGCGAGATGCTGGAGTTGATTATGATGAATTTATTATTCGTAAACGTAGAAAACTTGGAGGAAAACAATCATGCCGATAAACTTTTATACTCCTACTTTTAGACAACAAGTTAATCCTATTGACTTAAATGTCTTAGCTAGAACTTATAATACTCTTGAACAAGGGCATCAACAAGCTATTCAAACTAAATCTCAAATTGATGCTCAACTTGCTCAATTAGATTTAAATGAAGCTGAAGATGCTTGGCGTCAAGAACAACTTAATAAAGTTCGTAATGCTCTTACTGAAAATATGCAATATGGTAATGCGTATTCTAGTCTTGATGATATAGTTGGAACTTATGGAGATATAACTTCAAGTCCCGGAATGATTGGTCGTTTACGTGCTCAACAAGATTATAAAGCATATATGGATAATCTTGATAAACGTACTGATTTATCGGAAGATTATAAGAATTATTATCGTGCTGTTAATAAATATAATTATCAAGATATAACTGATAAGAATGGTAATGTTATTGGTGGAAGTAAATGGACTCCTATTGATAAAGAAGTTTCTGAAATTCCTATGAATCAAATACTTAATCAAGCACTTCAATGGGCTGCTAAAGAACAAGGTGGTGGTAGTCAAACAAGATGGCTTGATGCTAACGGTAAAGTTACTGATGATATTACTAAATCTGTTACAGGAGAGATTTATTCTCATACTAAAGGTGATTGGCAAAGATTAAGTAAAGCTAAACTTGCTGAAGCTGTTAAAGCTGTTATTGAAAATACTCCTGGTGCTAAAGCTAGTCTTGAACAAGATTATAAGATTGCTAAATGGAAATATGACCAAAATGGTAGTAATCCTGATATAACAGATAAAAATGGTATTCTTCTTACTCCTGAACAATATCTTGCTAAACGTATTGACCCTTTCTATAATGCTGCAACTTTTTATAATCAAAGTAGTAATACTACTTATGGTGAAGCATGGAAAGCTCAATTAGCTTTAGCTAAACAAGCTGGACTAGGAAGTGCAACTCAAAGAAAACAAGCTATTGATAATCTAACTTATAAAGGTACTCCTGTTCGTATTGATAATTTTATGCCTGCTCAGGCTCAAGCTGAAATTACTAGTAATAGACAATCAATAGCTGGATTACTTAATAAATATAATCCTGATATTAATATTAATTTAAGCACTGCTAATCCAGATGATATTAGAACTAGCATCATGACTAATATTACTAATCCATCTGATAGAGCCTATGCTCTTAGTTATCTTAATGATATTATTGATAATCAAGAATATATTAATAGTCTTAAAGTTGGTAAATCTCAAGATAGTATCGACGGGTTTGATACATATAATTCTATTATTAGTTTAAGTGATTTGCCTAATAATAAATATTCTGATACATATAGTAAATATGTTAATCAGATATTTGGAGATAGTAGTTCTATTAGACAATATTTTAATAATGATGATGTTTATAATTCGTTTATTAATGCTCTTGGCGGAGAGAAAAAAGCTGCTAGTCTTGGAATAAGATTTGGTTCTGATGGTAATGGTTATAGATATGCTGAATTACCTAAAGATTATCATAAATCTATTTATAGTTTTGGTAAAGCTGTTAAAGAAGCTGAAGATACTAGAAATCCTTTAAATGCTTTTCTTAATTTTGCTAAAACTAGATTCTTTGGTTATGGTGATAAATTTGTTAGAGTTGATTCTAATGGTGAAGAACATCATGCTGGATTGCCAACAGGTAATAAAGAACCTTATATTGGTTTAGTTAATTATGTTGATTCTCTTAAATCTAAAAATGATGCTGTTCTTGATGGTGGTCAAATAACTTCTTCTACTATTGGTATTAGTGCTTTAACTCCAGAATTAGCTGAAATTAATTTTATGATGAACGCTAATCCTGAAAAAGCTAGTAAACTTTCAGCTTATAAAAAGAATAAAGAAGAACAAGCTATGATGGCTATTCGTAGTGGTATTGATTTAACTCAAGGTGAAGCTTATATTACTAGTGAAAATGGAATATTTGAACCTATGACTTCTGAAGATAGAAAAGCTTATACAGCTTATCTTAGAAGTGCTAAAGAAAATGAAATTACTCCTACTATTGTTCGTGACCCAAAAACTGGTGATGTTGGAGTTCAAATTAATATTGCTGGTTATTACGATACAGAAGGTAAACTTAAAAGAGAACCTATTACTTTACTTGTAGGTAGTGGTGCCATTGATAGTTCTATTATTCAATCTTGGAATCAAGATACTAGTTGGAAAGCTGCTGGTAAAGTAGAAAATTATTATAATGCTAATAGACCTATTTCGCTTACTAATAATGCTGCATTTACTGGAATTGATAAATTTAAATTAGTGCCTAATGGTGGAGGTTTTAATTTAATTAATTCTACTAATAATCAAACTATTGGTTTAGTAAGTAAAGAAAATGCTGTTGATATTGTAGATAATTTATCTCAATGGGAACAAACTGTAACTGCTGTTAAAGCTGGTATGGCAGTAGATGAAAATGCTGTTAAAGCTATTCAACAAAATGTTGCTACTAAACTTGCTCAACTTAGTGGCAGTACAGATCCTTATGTTATTCAATATTACTATGATGAATTAACTAATAATCTATATTAATATGGATGTATTAAAGTTTCTACAAGGTGGTAACAAAACACCTAATCCTGAATATAATCCTAAAACTAAAAAGGGGGCTATACAGCCTCCTACTTTAGTTGATTACAACCCTGGCACTTCTATTAGTGACCAGGGTCGTGGTCATTTATTTAGTCGTATTGCTGGGCAATCATATAATCTTAATCAATATAATATAGATAAATATGCTCCTTATGATGTTTATGTTAATCCTGTTGATGACCATGAAAAACTTGATAAAGAACGTGCTGTTAATCAAAATAATTGGGAACAAGGATTAAGAATGATTGGACAGATTGGTAATGAAATTACTGTTGGTACTGCAATAGGTTTTGCTGATTTAGCTGATGCTTTCTATAATATGATTAGTGATAGTCCTAATGATTATCAATCTGAAATAAGTTCTGGACTTGAATCTTTAAAAGAATCTATTAATGAAAGATTAGCTATATATCGAGAAAATCCTAATGCTGCATTTGATATTGGAGATTTTGCTTGGTGGGCTAGTAATGCTCCTAGTATAGCTAGTTCTTTAACTCTTATGGTTCCTAGTACCGGTCTTGCTAAAGGTGTTTCTTTATTAGGTAAAGGCATAAAGTTTAATAAATTAGCTAATAAAATGGCTAATGCTATTAATATGACACAAAAGAGTAGAGTCATTACTAGTAGAATGGCGGAGGCTACTGCTATTGGAGTTCCTTCTCGTTATCTTGAAAATTATCAAGAAGCTAGACAAACTTATAATGATATTGAAGATTATTCTAAAACTCAACTTGCTAATATGAATGATAAACAAAGAGAAGAGTTTTATAATAATAATCCTAAATATAAAGATATGTCTGATGAAGAAGTAGCTAAAGATATTGCTAAAAATAGTGCTGATATTACTTTTGCTGAAGATTGGGCTAATGTTCTTTTTGACGTATGGCAAGTTTATAGTTTAAAAAACTTATGGAAAAATGCTTTAAGTGGTAATACAACTAGTTCTAGACTTAGAAATTTAAATACTGCATTTAATAGTAATATTGATGATGCCGCTGCAATTACTAATGTTTTAAGTAATAAAACGACTAAACAAGCTATTACTAGTACTTTGAAAGATGTAGGCGATGATATTCTTTATGGTGTTAGAGCTGAATGGACAGAAGGAATTGAAGAAGCTATTAATTATATAGCTAGTCAAGATGGTTTATATAATGGTAAAAAAGTATTTGATAAAGATATTCCTCAACAAACTATTAAAGATTATCTTCAAGACCCAATGTTATGGGAACAAGCATTTTGGGGTGCTCTTGGTGGTATCACTTTTAGTAGTGTTATGAATAAAGCTGGAAAATTTATTAATAAACGTCTTGATAAAGATTGGACTTCTGCTGAAAAACAAAGAGAAAACGAAATTCTTGGTCGTACTGCTACTTTTCAAGCATATCAAGAAAGACTTAATAGTATTGCTAATGGTAAAAATCCATTTATAACTATTGCTGATGAAAATGGTCAACAGGTTAATCCAGATATTATTACTGGTACTGAAGAAGAACTTCGTAATATAGCTGAAAAAGAATATATGGATAATATTATTATTAATTCTATGAACGCTGGTAATTTAGGACTTCTTGAAAGTTCTATTAATAGTAAAGAATTTAATGATAGTATTACTAATAAACTTGGATTACAACAACAAGATAGTAATGAACTTATTAATAGATTTAAAATTGAAATTAATAATCTTAAAAATGAATATAATACTACTTTAAATAAAGTTAATAGACTTGGTGGCGGATTTGAAGTTGGTCGTATTATAGCTACCCAAATGGTTCATGCTCGTAATCGTCAAGAAAATTATAATAATCTTCTTAATTGGGCTAATGATGTTTTAAATCAAGATATTACAAATAATCATATTGAAGATGTTGATATTAATTCTGCTAAGAATGGTATTTATCAACATATTATTAATAGTATTCAAAGAGATATTAAAACTATTCAAGATAACGCTGCAATTAATAATTCTGTTAAACAAGAACGTATTGCTCAATTAAATGAACGTCTAGATGCTATTAATAAACTTTATACCCCTATTGATATTGAAAATAAAAATGATATTCAATCAGCTATTCAACTTCAAAAACAATATAATGAAGTATTTAAAGATTTAGCAGAAGTTGTTAATGCTGAAATTAATGTTGAAGTTAATAAAAATCAACTTAATTTATCTGATGATAATATTAAATCTCGTATAACTTATCTTAATAACTTCTTTGATAGTAGTCGTAAAAAGATTGTTAATAAAGCTATGGACGATTTACGTAATGCTTATAAACAATATGGAAAAGATTATGTTAATTCTGTTATTAAAGATGCTAATAATGGTAATAAACCTAATATAGATAAAGTTATTAGAAATGCTTATACTGCACTTGATTTAAATTCTAAAGGTAATGAACATCTTAAAAATACAATAGAACAATTAGCTGAGATTGCTGAGATTGAAAATGATGTTAATAATGCTCCTAAAGAGGAAGAAGTTGCTCCTGTTAATCCTGATGTTAATAAAGTTAATGAAACTGATGTAGATGATACTAACTCATCTCCATCCTCCACGGGGGGTATAGCGGAGCGAAGCGAAGCGGTTCCTAGTGAGCCTACTAATACTGAACAACCTCAATCTCAAACTGAACAACCAGTTTCTCAAGAACCTATTAGTACTCCTAAATCTGAAGTTAATAATACTCTTCCAGATGATGAATTTGAACGCGGTCAAATAGGTACTGATTTAGTTTATGAAAGTATTGCTGATTTAGAAGATTCTCTTGGACATGAATCAACTAGTAGTGATTTACTTAATGCAAGACAATCTTTTATTGATAAACTTAGTCAAGCTGGATTTGAACAAACAGAAGCTACTGATATAGTTAATAATATTATTGATGGTCTTACAGGTGGTAGTTTATATAGTTCTGTTCAAGATGATAGTACAAGACGTTTATTACTTAATGCTACTTATGCTACAATAACAGGTAATGAAAAAAATATTGAAGCTGTTATGAATGATTTTGCTAATAGTATTGATAGTGAAGGTAATACTAGGGGTAAAATTGTTAATGGTAAAGTCTATCTTAGTATTGGTCAATTAGTTGAATATATAGATAGTGTTACGGGTAATAAAATTATTAAAAATTACTTGTTTAATCAAATAAAAAACTATCTTTACGCCAGCATTAATAATCAAGGTAAATATCGTGCTACTGATGAATCAACTATTAAAAAACTTAATGCTAGACAATTTGTTCAATATGTAGATGGTATTGCTAAAGAACGTCTTGAAAGACTTCAAGTTGAACATACTAATAATGTTAATCTTAAGTATATAGTAGAGAATGAAAATGTTAAAGCATTTACTTCTATTAAACAAGGTGATTATCTAGAAACTGAATATGATAGTAAGCTTAGACGTATTAATATACTTGCTAATGGTACAATTATTGGTTATATAGGAGTTCCAAATATTGATAAGTTTGGTAATTATGATATGGTTAATCAAGGTTGGAAATATAATATTCATGCTGAAAATGGTCAAGTTATTTCTCCATTTAAAGATGCTTTAATTAGTATTCTTGACGGTGACAGATTTGACGAAGAATTTATTGGTCATTTATATGAACTTGCCGTTAAAGAAGAAGTTACAAATAAAGAACTTGATACTTTATTTAAAGAATTTGAAGTTAAATATCCTGATATTGTTAAAAACTTTACTACTCCTGTTGCAAGTTTTGATTTAGCTGGACATCTTGTTAATCTTACTAAATATATATTTAATCAGCCTTATGAAAATAGTCATGAAGCTAGTATTAATCGTTGGTTTAATAATCTTCTTAATAGTTATGACCAAGCTATTACAATAGTAAAAGGTGATTTTAAAGGTAAAGTTAAAGCTGTTAATGTTAAATATGGAGTTCTTAATACTATTGATGATGCTAATGGTGAATGGAATGATGTACAAGAAACAGTAGTTAATTATAACGAAGATGCTAATAAACTTGGTGTAGTTGTACAAGGTCAAGTATATCTTAATGGAGAAAGCAAACCTACTATTATTGAAAATCTTACTACTAATGGTATGCCTGTTATTAGTATTCCAAGTAGTGATGGTACTTCTCTATATGCTTTTTGTAAACAAGTTCAATTAAATAGTAATCTACTTAAAGGTGATGCTCGACGTATTATTAATTCTATTAAAAATGAAGTTAATAATCTTTGTAGAGATTATATTAGTGGAAAAATAAGTTTTGGTGAACTTAAACAAAATCTTGGAGATATATTTGGAAATAATAAACTTATTAACGGAGATAGAAATACTGGACTTCAAATTAGTATTAATCCTACTAATATAGGCTTTTATGTTAAAGGTGCACATTTTAATGGTAAGGATTATGCTTTTACTATTAATTCTGATGCTGGTAATTATAAACGTAATATTATTATCAATTCTCCTCATATTGTTGGTAGTGCTTTTAAAATAGGTAAAAGTTATGGAATTAATGCCAGCACTATTGACGAATTAGATAATGCTCTTCGTCCTGTTATTGATGAAATGTTTAACTATGCTCAATTTGCTATTAGTAAAGATTTTATTAATGATAGTACAAAAACTAATGATAAAACTAATAAATATATTTATCGTGAAAATGGTAAAACTATTATAAATATTGATGATAAAACTTATAGTTATAATAGTTATCAAGATTTTATTATTAGTAATGGTTTAGTTCGAACTAAACTAGCTAATACGAATACTGACGAAACTGCTGGTAATTGGCAAATAGATATTCATTCTAAACTTGATATTACTTATGAACTTGAGGGTATACCCCCCGTGGAGGATGGAGCAATACCTGAACAGCTATCAGAGTTCATGTTAGATGATACTCTTAATGCTATTAATTTTAATGCTTTTGAATCTGCTATAACTGCTAAGAATTTAACTCGTGGACTTAAAAAGTATTTTGCTAATGACCAAACTGCTATTGATTATATTGATTCTCTTCAAAAGATTGGTATTTTACCTAAAAATATTCAAGTTGTAGATAGTATTACTGATAATAATGGTAATCAAGTTAATGCTGTTTATCATCGTGATACAGATACTATTGAACTTAATAGTTCTGCTATTGCTGGTCAAAGAGTTTATCGAGTTGTTAATATTATACTTCATGAAAGTTTACATAGACAACTTTATACTAAATATAATACTGAACAAGCTCTTGCTTTAGTTAAACCTATATATGATAAATTTAAAGCTTGGCTTGATACTCAAGATGATTCTACTAAAGAAAGACTTAAACCTTATCTATTTGAGAACTTTAATACAAGTGAAGCTCTTGAAGAATTTCTAGTTGAAAGTATTACTAGTAATGCTCTTATGACTGCACTTAATGAAATTAAATATGATAATAGAAAAGTTAATAAACGTAAGACTTTATTTAGTAGACTTCTTGAAGTTATTGCTGATATGTTAGGTATTAAGATTAATGAAGATAGTTTATTAGCTGCTGCTAGAGATGCTTATAAAGCTATTAAAAAAATGCCTAAAGAAAGTAATCAAGAAGCTATTCAAGGAACTTTTCAGTTTGAAGAAGAAACTGCTAGTACAGAACAAACTGAAAATCCTAATGAAGATAACAGTCAAGATTATAATTATAATAATGATAATCTTAATGATGGACTTGATATGTTTAGTAGTGTTGATGATGATATAGTGCTGAATATGGCTGAATTGACTAGCCGTTTACCAATAGACCAACAGTCCGAATTTGCCACTTTGCTTGACACAGGGCGCATCAGTTTTAGCTGTATGTAGAATTAATCGAGCAAATATAAAAGTCGCTTAAAACGAAAGAAAACAGCCTCTATGACGATGTAATAAAATTTTACTTTACATTAGTCATAGAGGTATTACTATTAATGAATTTAAACTTAAATATAAACTTATGAGTTGTGGAAATATTAAACTTGTAGGATATAATAATCTTAATAATGTTATTATTAAAGAACATGGTTCTAATAATGCAGATTATTATAGTCTTATAGCTATGGTAGAAGACCCAATCTTTAAGAAGATTATAGCTGATAGAGGTATTAATGTTAAAACTTCTGGAAGACAAGCTTATAATGCTCTTCTTGAAGCTAGAGCTATTAAACTTCGTAATATGGACGATGTAGCTTCTGTTGCTGAAAAAGAAGAACGTGGTTTGTTTAGTACAATTAAAGCTAGAGATACAGCTATTACTTATATAGCTGATATTATGAATAAACTTAGTTTTAATTTTCTATATAATGGTGCTCCATTAAATTTTAATGAAATTAAAAAACGTACTAATGAAACTGTTATTAATGCTGGACTTAAACGTGCTAAGAAATTAGCTGGAAGTGATGAAGCTAAAAATAATGAACTTAATAGTTTTATTAATAATCCAAATCCTGCTATTAAAATTAATGGTCTTGGTGCATTTCTTCGTAAATATGGTAATGCTCAAGATTTTAATTATGGTGCATTACTACGTTCATTAACTAATACTGAATTTAATGAAGCTCTTTTTAATAATAAAAATGTAGCTAAACTTATTAAAAGAGATGAATTATATCAAACTACTGATTATGAAGAATTAGGCGGTTATCTTGATGAAACTTCTACTGAAGGTGATGAAAATAGTATAGATGATGGTATTGATTTAATGACTCAACTTTGGAATTTAAGTATTGGTGAAGTTAAAGATTTTAATAAACACGTAGAAGAAATTATTAAATATCATCTTGCAAGTTTACCTAAACTTACTGCTGCTTCTCAACTTGATAATGGAAGTTATCCTTTTGATACTAATAATGAATTAGGAGTTGTTACTTTTTCTGATGCTAATTACTTATCTAAAATATTATATGCTAGTGCTGATACTAGTAATGTAGATAATTTTATAGCTAGTCTTAAACGTATATCTGAAACTATTCCAAATTGTGAATGTTTAATTCAATTACATGATTTACTTAGCAAAAATAAAGTATTTGCTAATAAGTATATGATGGTGTTTAATAAACCTATTATATCTAAAATTGAAACTTATATTCAAACTGATTCTAATGGTAATAGTTATGTTCGTGCTCGTGTAACTAATCCTAATACTGATTCTCGTACTATTTTACAGAATACTTTTTATAATAATGTTAAAAATAATATTATTACTAATCGTGTTCCTACTGCTCGTGAAAAGTTTCGTATATATGATAGATATAAAAATACTCCTCATGCTAATCTTTATTTATATGATGCTTTTAAAGAAATATTTCCAGATATTAATCAAGCTAGTTTTAATTTAGCTATTGCTAAGATTGGTCGTGTAGCTATGGCTAATAATCTTATTAATTTTGCTAATGTTATTAATCGTACAGTTGAAAATTATAATAAATATGTAGAAGCACTTAAAAAGGATAAAGGAACTAAAATGCCTGATAGTTTTATTAATAGAGGTGATACTTCTATTATATATCAAATGGCTGATGTTTTTAAAGATATTATTTATATTCCTGTTGAACTTAATTCTCGTAATCCTGAAGGTAATTTAAGTTCTGATGTTATTAATAGAAGTTTTATTACTAATATTGCTAAAATTATTAATGATGATAAATCTACTGTTGAAGAGCAAAATGCTATGGTTGAAGCTTATGCTAAACAAAAGTTTGCTAGTCATCAATATGATTATAGTAATTTACTTCTTGAACATAGAGATAGTAATGGTAATATAATTAATTATGGATTATTTAGAAGAATTGGAAATGGAACTCCTAAACTTACTGAATATGCTCGTAGTATGTTTAAAACTTCTCTTCTTAATGGTATTAGTGAATTAGATAATAATAATAATGACTTATATCGTAGTATGAGTGATGGTGATTATTTAATTACTGCTATGGGATTATTTATGACTGATATTAATAATTCTGAAACTCCTACTGCTAATTATTTACTTCCTATACCTAGTGATGCTCCTAAAAACTTTACTATTACTGCTCCTAGATATAGTCTTAATGGATTACGTAGTCAACTAGAAGATGGAACTAAAATTATAAATAAAGAACATCCATTATTTAAACAGTATTATAATATAGCTATTCAAGAACTTACTAATATGGCTCAAGCTATTAATGTAATGTTTAAAACTAATGCTAATGGCAATCCTATTTTAACCAATGGAGATTTTGAATTTAGTGATACTTATAATAATAAACCTGAACATTTTTATAATCAATATCATAAAGATGGAAAAGGTAATGTATTTACTACTAAAGATGGACATAAAGTTTTAGCTGGTAGAGTATTTAGTTTTAAACGTTTAGTTAGTAAAATTACTCCTAATAGTAATGGAGCGTTTAATGAACTAATTGGATATGGTAAGACTATTGACATCCTCTACGGGGGGTCTACACGTGGACTTAGCTATGTTAATAATCAAGTAGTTCTTAATGGAGAACAACGTATTGCTCTTGAGGACGCTGTTGCTGATTGGTTAAATGAATATATAACTAATGGTTATAAAGAACTTAAAAATAAATATGGTACATTTATTGATGATAGAATTAATAACGAATCTTTAGCTGAATTTCTAGTTAATGATTATCTTGTTAGAGATAGTATGTACGATATGTATGGTGGTGACCAAAGTTTTTATAAGAATGGTCAAGCTATTCTAAAACGTATTAAAGAAGTACAAGCTAGTGGTAATCCTTTTGGTAATACTGATTTTACTAAAAATGATTTAGATATAGCTACTGATTTATATGATATAACTATCAAAGGTAATGCTGTTACTGTTCCTTATACTGTTAATGGAGTTACTAAACGTAAAAAAGTAGTTCTTCAAGATAAATTTAGGGGTGTTACTATTTATAATACTTTTAAAGCTTCTGATAAAGTTGTTATTGATAGACTTGATAATCAACTTAAAAAAGCTGGACTTGATAAAAAAGATAGAGAACGAATACTAGAACCATTTAAAGGTGGAGTTAATGCTAATGATGCTCAATCATATATTACTCTTGAGGAATGGATTCGTCGTATTACTGCTGCTGGTGAATTAGATAAATATGCTGGACTTATTCAAAGTCTTACAGATGATACTCCAATAGATAAAATTGATTGGACTAAATTTGCTAATAAAGTTCAAATTCAAAAGAATTTCTATTATGATTTATATTATGATACTACTGTTGGTATTGAAGTTCCTAGACAAGTAAAAAATGCTGAGTTTGTTCTTATTCCTAAACTTATTAAAGGAACAGAACTTGAAAAAGTTTATAATATAATGACTAATAGAGGTGTTCATCAAATTAATACTGTTGAAACTGTTAAAGTTGCGCAACATAATAGAATGACACTTTGGAATAATGATGGTGTTTTAACTGATGAAGCTCTTAAAGAATTTGATAATAATGTATTTGATAATTCTGAACTATTTAGTTATAATTATCTTTATCGTCAGCAAGAAGTTCCTCAACATATGGTTGATGCTAGTAATAAAGCTGCTATTCAGATTATGAAGAAAATGCTTGATAATCTTCCTAATCGAACTGAACTTAATGACCTTAAGAGTAAAGTATTTAATAACTATGTAGCTAATATTAAAAATAGTTTTGAAAAAACTTGTGCTGAACTTGGTATTGGATTAGATGATAATGGTCATATTGATTTAAATTCTAATGGTACTATTAAAAATCTTAATCGTTTTGTATTTTTTGATAGATTTAAAGAAAATGCTCAACAACAAGGAGTTGAGAAAGCTCTTCTTGAGTTTTTTGATTTAGATAGTGCTGGATTTAATAATCTTCCTTTATTCTTATCTAATATTAATAGTAAACTTGAAAGTATTGCTAATAGTTATTTTAATACTAATATTACTAGACAACTTATTAGTGGTTGGCATGCTGCTCAGTTATCTGATTTTGGTTTTAAAGTTGATAAACAAACTCAAACAGATAGTAAACTTCAATATAAGAAAATTGGAGAAGTTGATGGCACTCCTGTTTATTATACTGAAATTAAACTTCCTAGATGGAGTAGTAAACTTAAAGGATTAAATATTGAACAAGTTCCTGATAGCTTACGTACTATGATTGGTTATCGTATTCCTACTGAAGGTAAGCAATCTATATGTATTATGTATGTTAAAGAGTTTCTTCCTGATGCTTATGGTAGTACTGTTGTTGTTCCAGATGAATGGGTTACTCAAACTGGTTCTGACTTTGACGTTGATAGTGTTTATGGTATGTCTAAAACATTTAATCTTGTTAAAGGTATTCCAACTGAAATTACTCATGCTAGATATACTAAAGATGAAGTAGGATATATTAATTATGTTAAAGATAATGTAGATAAAGTTAGTCGTAAAATTCTTGGTAAAACTTATAATAAACAAGGTAATATTAGAGCTTCTTTAAAAAATAGCGAAGATGCTATTAATGCTACTCTTGAAGGTTATAATGGTAATCTTAAAGTTGTTGAAAAAATTGCTAATGATGGTGGACTTAAGTCTTACGAATCATACTTGAAACTCCCCGTGGAGGATACAAGTAGTCAAGCTGCTAGAACTAATGCTATTATTCAATCATTTATTGATATACTTAATAATCCTGCTGCATTTGAAGAAAATACTACTACTTCTAATTTTGAAAATATCAAAGAAGCTAATGAAACTTATGCAGAAATAGTTGGTGCTAATAAAACAACTGTTGCTCCTAGTGATTTCTTTACTCAACTTGATTGGTTTGATGCTGCTACTTCTGGTATTAAACTTAAAGGTATCAGTGTTAATCGAGATACTTTTATGAGTATTGGTAATGTTACTAAAGCTAATCATAGTGAAGGTATTAAAGTTATGTACACTACTGATGTGATTAGTGAGCAAGAAGCTGTTAATAGATATGGTAAAGAAAATGTTGAAACTATTGGTAGTAAACATATTCGTATTACTCATAAGAATTTTGGTTGGTCTGGAGATGATAAGAATGTTGATGGTTATTTGATTAATCCTTATAGTTCTCAGACTACTGCTCATATTCTTGATGTTATGAAAGAAGGGGCTATACATAATGAAAATACTTATACGTTTAATGCTTTCAAAACTATTGTTGACTTTGGAAGTAATTATGATACTGCTATTGGATTTATGTGGCAACCTGCTATTGATATACTAGTTCGTAAATGGAAAGAAACTAATAGTGTTCTTGCGGAAGGTACTAAAAATCCGCTTACTGAAGCTATTAGAGAAGTTGCTCATAGTCTTGGTTTTGGTGAAAAAGTTAATCTTGTTGGACGTAAAAAACTAATTGAAACTATCGATAAAAGTTATGGTGAAACTTTCAAGAAATTATTCAATTTAAGCGTTTCTGACGCATTTTCATCACCTGACCTTATATTTTCATCAGACGCATATAAATCTCGTCTTAGAGGAGAAATGAATGGCGTTCAGCAGGCTTTATTTGACCTTTATGTTCTAGCACAATTCAATCGGCTAAACTCAATCGGACAGGATATAAGTAATAATCTTAATATTCTTAGTGCTGATAAATATGGTGCTAAACAAAGTTTTTATGCTAGTGATAAAGTGTTTAGAGATGCTAGAACTGTTATTGAAAATAGTAATATTTATGCTCCATCCTCTACGGGGGGTCAAACCTTGTTGTTAGAGAGTGTCTTTCCTGATATTAGTGGTGGTATAAATGCGTTTATTAAATCAGATATATCTAGAAGTAGTTATCCTAGTTTAGCTGCATTTTTACAAATGAGTACTGCTCTTAGTGTTAAAGCTACTCAACAAGTATTTGAAACTGCTAATCCTGTATTTATTGATTATGTATATAGAATAGCAGAATGGACTAAAGGTGGAATAATGACTGAAAAGTTATATAATGACTATAAAGATTATCTTATTAATAAACTAGAAGTAGGTAATAATGGTAGTTCTTATCTTAATTTACCTGTTACTATTGTTAATGGTGATTTTGTTCATCCTAAATATATTAAAGAATATGGTACTGGACAATCTAGAGCTTTAGAAGTTGGACGAGTAAGTGGTACATTAGTTAATATTAAAACTGATGATGTTGTAGTTAAAAATATATTTGAGCCTACACAAACTGAAATTGATGTATTTGCTAGACTTACTCCTGCTCAGAAAGTTGATTGGATTAAACGTAATTTTAGTCAAGATGGTAGTGTATTTGAACATATTGAAATAGTTGCTAATGACGAAAGAAATAATCGTCGTAATGTAAATATTCAATATATTAATTATATACAAGGTGATATTACTAATGATGAAGCCCATAGATTGTTTGATAGAGCTTGGAATCATCCTAATCCTCTTATTAAACTTACAGCTCTTGATTTAGTTAAATATGCTTTTATTGTTGAAGGTCATAAATTTAGAACTAGAAATGTTAGTAGACTTATAAGTAATACTCCCCTTAGAGGATTAAGCGATGGGGGTATAGCTATTGGAGATATAGCTATGAAAGGTATTAATAGTTATGGTCTTGTTGATAAAGATAATGTTGAAGATATAATTGGTTTTATTCGTAAGAATTATAATAGTTTTAATTGTCCTAGTTATACATTTAAAAGACTTACTAATAATAAAATTAATTATAGTCTAAAAAGAAGTGGTATTATTACTTTTAATGGTCAAGAAAATCTTGATAATGTAGGAATAATAAGAAATGGAGATGTTGTTAATGTTATTAGAATTAATAGAAATTTATATATTAAAGGAACTTATGATGGAACTTTAGCTTATTATCCTATTGATAGACTTGAATCATTTGAAACTTATAATAGTATTGAACCTAGTATTATAGCTAATAATAACATTCATAAACCGTTAGCTGTTCTTCTTTATAAAGGTCTTACTCAACAAGAAAAAAGAGATAAATTTATTGATGGTATTAAAGATAATATTAATGAAGCTGTAAATAAAGGTTATAAAGAAGTTCCTGAACTATATAGTAAATATATATCTGATGAGTATTTTCAGCCTTTTATGAATACTCCTTTTGAGAATAATACTATATATACTATTAATGATAAATTTTATCTTAACATTAATGGAACTACTGCTATTAATTTAAGCGATGATTTAAAACAATATAAAGCTAAATATCCTAATATTGAAGATAATAAACTTGGTTTATTTATTGAAATTAATGAAAATGAAATAAATAGAGTTACTAGTAATACTGATAGATATAGTAGTGTTGATGACCAAACTCCTATTGGTAGATTTGCTAAAAATGCAAGTTTAATTATTTCAAGAGCTGTTCGTCATGGACAACCTGCTGCTCAAAATGTTCTTAATGCTCTGAATAATGCTGAAATTAATTATCTTGATAGTAGTAGTCTTTCTGATAATTCTGAATTTTCATTATCAGTTATTGCTAATTATATAGATGTTGAAGCTAATAATATTCTTAATGATATTAATCGTTTTATTAAAATTGATGGTATTGATAAACCTATTAACGATAAAGATGTTATTGGTAAAGTTCTTAAAGATGAACAACTTCAAAATCGCTTTTTAGATGTTATTCTTAGTGCTAATACATTTAAGAATAAATACAAACTTATTAGCGAAATTGATATTGATAGTACAAATCTTGATGATAAAACTAAAGAGAATATTAGAAAGATTCAAAAATTAGTTAATCAAGTTGATTCTAATACTACTGTACATTCTGCTAGAAAAGATTGGTTTGAAAGATGGATTCAATTACGCACTACCAATCCTAATTATATAAGTGGTCTTATGAAAGAATTTGATGCTTATGGGGATACTGGATTTATGGATTATTGGATACAAGATATTCGTGCTAATCGTAACTTTGTATTGCAGAATATACTTAAAGATGTAATGGGTTCTGTTGAAGAAGGTCGTCTTAATGGTATTAAAGAATCTAATGACTTTAGAAATTATCTTAAAGAGCTTAAAACTAGAGCTGCTAAAGATGGTAAATCTGTTAGTCTTGATAGTATTATCGATGATGATGGTAGATTAATTCAACCTAATAATCCTGTTTGGGAAGAAAAGATGAAGAAGTATAGAGATGCTGCTATTGAAGCTGAACAAAAATTTGGTATAAATAGTGTTGAACATCTTATTGCTTTATCTAATAAAGCTAAATTTATTGATATGACTACTATTCATCAGCTTAAACCAATTACAGTTCAAGATGAAGATGGTAATGATGTTACTATTGAATATTCTACTTATATTATAAATCTTGAAAGAAGTCTTCTTGGTCTTAAAAAAGGAGATGATGGTATTCCTAAAGAATTTGCTGAATATAAAAGACTTAATGGTAGAATACGAGATATTCTAAGTCAAGCTACTGATAATGTTACTACGCAAAGTCAAGATGAAGAACTTGGACGTATCTATGCTCAAATGGATAGCCTTACTAGTCTTTATGATGAAGATGGTAATAAAAAAATTGGTCATGATTTAAATGTAGCTGAAAGACTTCGTGCTTATCAAACTAATATTCGTAAAATTAAAGAAATGTTCTATGATAAGCAAGCTAAAGAAGGATTTGATTCTAAACTTAAAGAACAACTTTCTATTATTAGTAAATATGAAAGTCAACGTGATGCTAATGGTAATCTTCTTATTAGTATGGAAGAACTTATGAAAGTTCCTGAATATAAAGAAGCTAAAGAATGGATTCGTAAGAATACTAGATATATTCTTGATATTAAAGATATAGAAGATTTAAATTGGGCATTTGAAGAACTTAAAGATGCTAATAAAGGTAATAGTGTTCTTAATCTTGCCATCAAAGAATTTCAAGCTAAAGATGAATTTAATGTAGTTGATGGACGTAAAATACCTGAAGAACGTGCAGCTCTTATAAAAGCTGAAACAGTTAGAAAATATAAATATACTAAAGGCAATGGTATGCCTTATGTTGGTATTATTCGTTCTGCTGAAGATGAACTTAGAATTTATCGTGCTGATTTCTATAATTATCTTACAGGTAATAAATCTAAGAGTGAAGAAGAAATTAATGTAGGAGAAGCTATTAATAAAATACTTGAGAAGTATTTTGATAATGCTACTAGAACTCTTAATACTGCTAATATTAGTCAAGAGGATTTAGAACAACTTAAAACTGGTTTTGAGATATTTAATGAAATTACTAGAGGAGAAAAGAGTACTGATAAAGCTAAAGCAAAACGTGTTGCTGAATTTATTGAAAGTGAATGTGATGTTACTTATAATTGGAAACAATATGAACTTGATAAAAATAGAGCTTTTGCTAAAGGTAAAAAGTATTATGATAAATGGTTAGAAGTATTTAGTGAACAAGTTGAAGAAAATGGAACTATTGCAGAAAGACCTAATCGAACTATTTATGGTATTATTAAACCTAAAGATTTAGATAAATGGACTGATATTGATAGAACTGCTGCAATTAATATTCTTCAAAAGAGAACTAGAGAAACTACTACTCAATATTATTATATGAAAGAAAGAGAAGTTCTTGACAAATATGGTATTGATAGTGTTGAATATAAACAATGGTATAGAGATAATCATTATTTTGACCCTTATACTCGTACTATTAAACCTATTCGTATTTGGACTACTATGCAAATGATTAAAGATGATGGTTCAGCTGTTGTTGGTAATTATGAACCACGTATTAATCAAATGCATATTACTCCTAAAGAAGAACTTATTAATCCAGAATATAGTAGTTTTGTTAATAAGTATAAAGTAGGAACTGGATATGATAATACTGCTTATACTAATCTTAATGAGTATCAACTTGAACTTATGAATAAAGTAAATGAACTTATGAAAAAGTATTGTTTTACTAATAGTAATAAGAGATATGTTGATATGGGTTATCTTCCAGCTTTACCTAAATCTAAAGATATGACTGTCAAAGATTATTTTGAACAAGCTCTTAGTTTTCTTGGTTGGACTGCTAATGTTCCTAATAATACTGGATGGAGAAATAATGAAGATTTAACTTTTGATAAAGATTATGATATTCCTAATCCTAGATTATCTCAATTAGCTAATAAAGATACACAACAACTTCCTACTATACCTAAATTTAAAGAACCTAATGAAAGTGATGAGGAATTTAGTAAACGTAAAGCTGCTGCTATTAAAGCTAGAGATGAAATTATTGAAAAGAATAATAAAATTCATAATGATATTCTTAATCGTAATTGGGAAGAAGTATTTAATAGTTTCTTAATTGAAAGTAATAGATATAATGCTATTAAAACAGTTAAAAATCTTCTTTATACTGCCGACCAAATTATTACTAGTAATACTGCTTATGATATAAATTATAAAGGTAGTATAACTGAAAATAGAGAAGCTAGTGCTGGTGGAGAAATTGAATATAAACAAGAACAACAAACTAGAACTAGTCAACATCTTAGAAGTTTTATACGTCGTCTTGTATTTGAACAATATAAAGATAATAAAACTCCTAATTTAGTTAAACTTGGTTCTCTTGCTCAAAACATTGCTGGTAGTAAATATATGATGATGAATATTACTGGTGGTATAGCTAACGTTCTTACTGGTTCTAGTAACATATTTATGGAAAGAGCTGCTGGTGAATATATTAATCTTAAAGATTGGGAAGCTGGTAAATCTGAATGGGTTAAAGGAACAGTTAGTTATATGGCTAATATGTATAGTGAAAATAGTAGTACTATTCAAGATGCTATTATTAAACTTAGTCATGTAGTCGATTTTGATAGAGTAACTGAAGTTAGTACTGCTGAAGGTCTTAAAGAAAATATTCGTAGAGTTCGTGGATTATTATTTAGTCCTCAATCTGTTGGTGAACATTATATGCAAAATACTATGTTATTTGCTATGCTTAAATCTCATAGACTTGTTGATAATGATAGAGGTGGTTATGATATAATGAGTAAAGAAATGTATCATCGTAAAGCTGAACAAGATGCTCTTATGTCTGTAATAAATACCCCCCGTGGAGGAGAGAGCCAAACTCTTCTTGAACAATTCAATAAGTTCATGGATGATGCTAAAGCTGATAATAAAAAACGAGCTAAATATAATCTATTTAAAGCTAATCCTATATTCGATTTTGTTAAGACTTATCTTAATGAAGAACAACAAAGAGAATATATAGCTAAGCGTAAAGAACTTATTAAAAATATTGATAAAAAGTTTGCTAAACTTCCAGATATTTATAATCAGTTTGAACTTAAAGATGGTATTGCTCAAATAAAATCTGATAGTAAACTTACTCTTAAAGAATATGCTAAATTTATTGATAAAGTTCGTGAAGTAAATAAAAAAGTTCATGGTGTTTATGATAAACTTGGTTCTGCTAATATTGAACAACATTGGTGGGGTGGTATGGTTATGCAATATCATAAACATCTTTATCCCGGTTTTAAGAAACGTTATCGTTGGAATGGTTATTATAATGAAACTCTAGGTACTGTTGAAAAAGGTAGTTATACCAGTCTTTATGATTATTTGACTATTCCATTTAAAGAAACTAACATAGGAGAAATTAATAATGTAAGTGATGTTCTTAAAGCATTCCAAACTTATGGTAAGAATTTACTTTCATTTGCTGTTAATTTCAAACTTAATTATGAACTTCTTCCTGAACATGAAAAAGCAAATATTAGACGTAATTTAGGTGATTTACTTTATGTAGGAGCAGCTATTATTGGAGCAATTGCTATAACTGGTATGGGAGGAGATGATGATGAAAGTATTATATATAATCTTATGCTTTATCACGCTGACCGTCTTGCTTCTGAAGCTGCTTCATTTACTCCATTTGGTGCTTATGCTGAAGGTAAAAAACTATGGTCTAGTCCTGTTGCTATTGGACAAACTATTAATGACTTACTTGGTACTACTGCTATGGCTGCTAGATTCCTTATTGAAGAAGATTTCACAGAGGAATATACTACTGGTAGATATAAAGGTATGAACAAGTTTGAAGTTATGGCTATACGTAATATACCTGTTATTCGTAGTATTAATCGTGTTCTTGATTTACCTAATAATAATAGTTATTATAAACTTGATGAAAATATACTTAGTATTATACCTTATAAAGATATAGCTAAAGATATATTTGAATAAGCTGGACTGAACCTAGTAAAAAAATAAGGGCTTGCCTATGGTATCACTACCTAGACAAGCCCTTTCTTTATATTAATACAAGAATACCTTTAGTTTGAAGTTCAAAACAATCATTAACATAATCTTCAGGAGTACCACTATAAATATATTTAGGATTAGCAACATAACAGCCTTTAACGCATTTATCTTCTTTATCTTTATAATGATTAATAAATCCTTTATCTTTAAGACTAGCTAATGCTGATTTTATAGATGGCTTTGGAACTTTAGTTTCTTCTTCACAATCGTCATAAAACATAGCATTAACCGAAAAATAAAGTTTAGTTTTATCCGGTTTTTGTCTTGTTAAAAGAACATGACTATTAATATAAAATAAAACATTTTTTTCATTATTAGTAAGATTATAAATATTGCCTAAAGTATCAATAAACACTTTAAAATATAATCTTTTCTTCTGTTCATCAATAAGTTGTTTATGACTTTTAGAATCAGCATACATGACAAGAACATCTTTCTTATCAATAATTTCACCGTCTTTTGTTACAATAGCTACTGTATTAACATCATTAATAGCATAATTAACTATACTATTATTAGATTTATTACTTTTACTAATAGATTTAAATGTAGGCATAAGAATATAATTTTATACTCCAAAGATAAAAAATATAACTATATCAAATGTTAATAGAATAAAAAATTATACTAATCTTTGTACTAGTTCTACTAATCTTTGTATCAGTCATACTACGGGTGTTGATTTAACATAGCTTTTATGCTGATTATCAGCACTTTAACGACTACGAATATCTAGTCTATTCTATAAGCCAATCAAAGGTGCAACCTTTGTGCGTAGGCGCATAGCCTATATGATTATTAATAATAGCAATATCTTAATTAAAACCATCATCATTATTACCAATAACACACATAAGAATAACAAAAACTATAATACCAACAACAAATAGTTTTCCACTATACTTATCCATAGCTTCACTATCACTAATATTATTAGCAACAGCCAATAGTTTAACACCACCAAATATAATTCCAAGAAGAACAATAAATGCAACCATAATTATAATATATTTAAGTTTAACAATAAGATAAAAATAAACCCCAGTAGTAAGACTAGCTTAGCTACCGAGGTTTCAGTCATGCCAACGACTATAAGTTTAAGGATTAGTAGAACGCTCCGCTTCGCTACGCTCAACTCCCCGTGGAGGATGGAATAGACTAGTATTCATTCAATCAATATAATTATTATCATTAATAACTATACTAATATTACTAGCATAACTACCATTCCATCCTCTACGGGGAGTATAGCGAAGAGTGCGTAGCACTCGTAGCGGTTCCAAGCTAATGATTCTTCATCGCAAGTTTGTTAATAATATCTTTAATATAATCACTAGGAAAACTTCCTTCAAGTCTAGCTAACTCTTTTCTATTATAATCATTATCAACTTTAATTATAACAGTAGTAGGAAATTTATTAATCTCTTTTCTTAAAATATCATCAAGACTTGTATTTCTAATATTTAAAGTAATATCGCAATTAGCTTCATTAATAGCTTCAGTTATATTCTTAATTGCAATTTTACAAGCATCACATCCATTTCTAGTAAAACAATCAATACGTATCATAACACAATAGCATTATTTTTAACAGCTTCTTTAATAGTATTAGGAACTCTAAGAAGAGTATTCTTAATCATTTCAGTAGTAAGACTATCAGAATATACATAAGTAGCATATGTTCTCCAACTATCTTTAATTACAACAGCAAACTTATTCGTATTATCAACATTAGTTTGAATATATTCTACTTTAGTATTTTGATATTTCCACATCCAAGCAATAGCGTCGGCACATTTAGCACGAGTTATACAATCATGTTCATCAATAAACGCTTCAACAAATATATTATTTGTTTGTCTTGTAGGTTCATCTCCAGTAAGATAATTAATATCATTACGAAGTTCTTCCCAAGTAACAGAATTACTATATCGTTTATATTCTGTATCATCTCGATATATAATACAAGTAGGATATTCAGTAATATTCTTACCAGCAACAGCCTTTTCAAGTATCATATCTTCAAGAATAAGATGGTCAGGAAGATTTTTAAAATTACATTGAACATTAGTACCAAATAAAGCTATATCAATAGCTTCTCTCATAGCTTCTGTTTTATTTTTATCAGCACTTTTATAATAAAATTCAATTTTAACCATAGTATTCGTATAATATAATGAGAATTTATAAAATTAGCTATTTTAAAGCCCCACATTGAATGATATTCATATCGTGATAGATTAATCACAATAACAATTAAAATTCAATGTAGGGCAAAAGAATCATATCTATGACTGTAATAGCAGCTTGCGAAGATACTTTCTAATAGTGTAATCGCTTTGCACACCACGTAAAATATCACCATTACAATAAGCAGTAGGAGCATCACTAATACCAGCACTACGCGCTTCTTGTCTACCAGTATCAGTATATAGATTATACCTAATAAGATTAAACCTACCGGCAAACTCAGGTAGAGCAAGAGCTTTGTGAAGCCTTTCTTCAAAAAGTTTACTAACATTACAATCAGGTAAATAAAATAGTATTAACTTTTTCATAGATAAACTTCATCTCCTTCAACTTTAGCATCACTAAAATGACTTTTAAAACTTTCAACACTTCTACACCATAAAATATCAGATTCGCTAGTTTTATGATATATAACAGCAGGAATCCATTCACCTGTATCTGGATGTTTCATTTTAGTAATATTATCAATAACATATTCATTAGACGTTTTATTATGAATATAACGAGCACCAACTTTAAGCTTTAGCTGCTCCACCGGTTCCTTCTCCAAATCCTTTGTTTCCACGTTCACTTTCTCCTAATTCTTCAATAGATTCAACTTCTTTCCAAGTAATTCTTTGAGCACTATTAATAATAAGTTGACAACATCTATCTTTACCATCACAATTATATGGCGGAGTATAAATTTTATCAAGAATATTAGTAACTGTAGTTCTAACATTATTAAGTTTAAGTCTAGCATTACCAACCATACTATCAGGTAAATGCATATGTTCTCTCAACTTATCAACTACTTCAACAAGAGTAGATACAGCATGAACTAAATCTCTAGAAGTACGATTCTTAAAAATAATAAGAAGTTCTCCACGATAACCCCAATCAAGAGTACCAGGAGCATTAGGCATATAAAAGTCAGATTTAGTAAGATTACTTCTAGGACGTAAAGACATTTCATTAGGCTCACCGTTAGCATCATCTCCAATATTAAATGCTAAACCTGTATGATAAATAAATCTATCTTTATCTACATCATATTCATAGCAAATAGGATAAATATCCATACAAGCATCACCTTCTTTACCATAAGTAGGTAGAATGGGTTGAACCATACAACATTTCTTTACATCTAAAACATCTCCACTAAGAAGTTTAATCTCTTTTAGTTTAAATACTTTTACTTCCATATACAATTAAATTATTAAATTAAAGAGCTTCTGCAATAGCAAAAGCATTTTCTATTTTTCTTGATTTATCACCATAACAAATACTATCAAATCGCTTAGTACCTTCAATATTATCTATATTAGAATAATATCCACTAATAGCATTAACTGCACCCCAAGCTGTACCAAGAATATCTCTTTGACCTGGACCATCAAAATAATAACTATAAGTATCAGAAATAACATTCATTTTTCTACTACTTATTTTACTATCAGTTAAAGCTAAACCACTACGATAAGCAATATCTTTAATAGTATGTCCTGTATCTTTTAGACGTTGAATTTCATCACTAGTAAGAAGATTTTCTCCAATAAATTGAATTACATCTTCATCAGTAACTTTAATATTAGCAAGTAAATTACAATATTGACCAAATTCTTCAGATTTAATTTTACTAATTCCAAGTATTTCTTGTGCAACAGAAATCTTATTATGAACACTAGTTGTATGTCGAAAACTAACATAATTACTACTAGTACGAATAGCAGCATTAAGAGTATTTTGACAAATAACTCTAATAGGAGTAAATAAAATCTTAACTCCACCACTACCATCATGAGTATTAGTAAATACTAGATAATTTTCAACAGGGTCACCTTTAACAAGAATATTATTAGGAAGTTTAGCACTTACAAATATTCTCTCACCATTTCCCCAAAATCCAGCAGTTTGCCAAATAGCAGAATTTTTACCAATAGCGTCATCAAAGAAATTAAAAGCATCATTGTTTTGTACAATAGTATATTTACTTTTAACAACACCTAAAGGAATATTGTAATCAGTACGATAGGTAGCAAAGGCGTTATCACACTTACGATAAATGTCAGTACCAAAAACATGAGCGCCTTCTTTTTGTTCTTTAATAATTCGGTCAAGTTCTTCATCAGTTCCAGTAAGTTTAATAGGCATTTTACCAACTAGTTCACATTTAGCTACATTAAAATTAAGTCCAGCTTTAAGCATAACTTCTTTAGCAGTAGCACAATCCGATACATCAATAGCACCAGAATAAGCCCAAGGTTTACCTTTTACTTTATACATATTATTTATGACTTATACGTAACATAATACTTTCAATATCTCTAACAGCTTGGTCTTTATTAATACCGTAAGTATCCATATACCATTTTATTAATTCTTTTACTTTTTCTTCTAGTTCCATAATTAACAAGATTAGCAGTGTTGACTCCCCGTGGAGGTGAACTTAATTCTGTCCTCTACGGGGAGTATAACCAAATTATTTAATAATAAGACTAGTATTTTCAACAAGTTTAGCTATACTAATATCTCTACCATCATTAAGAATATTCTTCATAGTAGTTTTATTAACACTGCTGCTTCTAGTCATTTCATGTTGATGATTAAAGAAAGTATTAAGTAAATCAAAATTAATTTTATTAGCTAAATCGCCAACAGGTTTTTCAATCTCAAATTTAACTTTAATACAATCTAAATCATCAAGCGTAAAATAACCTCCAGTTTCTTCTCTAAGTCTAGCAGATTGTTCAGGATATCTTTCAGTAAATTTATCATTAATTTGTTCAAGAAGAACATCTCTACTAAATGAGAAATTACTATCAATCATATCATTATCCCAAAGAGATTGTAAATGTTCAAGAACTAAATCAATAAATATTTGATTAAGATTTTCATCAATCTCAACACATTTACTGTTCTTAGTATAGAGTTTACTATCAGCTAAATTAATAACTTTATTACCAGACTTACCTAAATCCCCATAAGTTATAACAGCATCAAGCATAACACCCTTAAGTCTTTCAGCATTATTTTCTTTAGTTTTACGAAGAACAGCTAATCGTTGCTCTTCTTTCTTACAAGATTCAGCTTCAAGATTAAGCATAGTATATGCTTTACGATAACTATCAAGTTTAGATTTAAGACTTTCTTGTGTAATAGCAAGACGTTCTTCAAGTTCAGGAGTTAATTCACCTCCATTTTCTTCTAACTCAAGAAATATATCCTCAAGTTCAGTAGTAATATTATAAATACTTGCCATTATTTTCTACGTTTAGGTACATTATAAGCAGAACGATAATAAGGATTTAAATAACCAAATAAATGAGTATAATCACTAGAAGTCATTTTACTTGTATTAGTTCTATATTTATAAATAGCTTTAGTATATTTCTTCCATAGTTTTTTACTTAAACCAAGAATACCAACAAATCCCCCATTTTCAAATACAATAGCTTCTGTATTTTTAGTAGTTCTAAAACGATTATTAGAACCATAAAATTTTCTTCTCATAACTT